>JGI24732J26686_1000741_pt1 | contig 15710 bp, 13 predicted proteins | sample EPASupsiteHSE623_FD_26686 | JGI IMG/M metagenome (IMG submission 26686)
TAATTTCAAAATCGATCCTTGATTGTAATTTCAAAATCGATCCTTGATTGTAATTTCAAAATCGATCCTTGATTGTAATTTCAAAATCGATCCTTGATTGTTTTTTTAAAACGCGATCACGATCGCGTTTGAAATCTTATAACGCAGACCCGATAGAAATTTTCCGGGCAGAGCCTACTGAAAAAATTATGTAACCTGATTGAAAAATGGCAGCCACATTTCATATTTTTGTGCGAACCAAAACAGGGTATTTCCCATGTTGCACTTTTTTCAGAATCTCTTATGAGCGATCAACGCCCATCCTATCAGCACAATGATCCTTGTGGACTGGCAGCTCCTTGACCGCATCAGCAGGGGCTTTATCAGGATTGAACCGTACGACCCGGCCCTCGTACAGCCCAACTCTCTCGATATCCGGCTCGGCAACCATTTTGTCTGGTACAAACCGGGAAAAGCGGTGATCGACCCCTATAACCAGGACAGCGTCACCCATGATGTTGAGGAGGTGCACGCAGACTCCTTCATCCTCAATCCCGGCCAGTTCATCCTTGCCGAGACACTGGAGACCATAGAACTCCCCGACAATATCGTTGCAACGATAGAAGGAAAGTCAAGCATCGCCCGGCTCGGCGTCACCCTCCACCAGACCGGGGGGTGGATCGATGCCGGGTTCCGGGGCACCATCACGCTGGAGATGGCCAACGTGAATGCCCGCCCGGTGAAAGTNTANGCGGGGATGCCTATCGGGCAGCTTGTTTTCTACACAACGGAACGGGCGGCAAACCCGTATTTCAGTAAGGGNGATGCAAAATATCTCGACCAGCGACAGGCAACCCTCTCNCGGTATCACGNGAACCGGAAAAAATNAACCGTTTTTCCGGACCAGCAGAAAAAAGTCCGGGACAGGAACGATACCTTCCAACCTNAATTCACGAAACTTTTTGTCATATCCCGGTAAAGCTGCATCGGGTTAACCACTATAAATACCATAAAAACCCATTTTATACGGATGATCATTTCGGATCGGAGATGAATTAATGCGACTTCTTCTCATTCATTCTGACTATATCGAATACGAAGCTAAAAAGAAGACAAAGATCGCCGAGGAGTGCACGGTTCTTTCCGACAGGGAAGAAGAAGCACTTACTGTTTTCTGCGCCGTGGAATCGATCGATGAAGAAGACCTGGATGGCGTAGTCCTCCAGGCCATTGCTGAAGTGAAAAAGACGGCGGGACAGGTCAACGTCAGCAAGATCGTTGTCTACCCGTACGCCCACCTCTCCAGCGATCTCTCCTCACCGGAGACTGCGGTCACGGTGCTCAAAGCCCTCAAGGAAGGTCTTGAAGGCGAAGGGTTCGCCGTCAAGCGTGCACCCTTCGGCTGGTACAAATCCTTCAAGCTCTCCTGCAAGGGCCACCCGCTCTCCGAGCTCTCCAAGACAATTGTTCCTGGTGAAATAACCGTCAAGAAGGAAAAGGCAGAGGTCACCCACGACTGGTTCGTTCTGACCCCGGACGGGAAGCAGCACGACTACAAGGAGTACCTCAACGACACGCCCTTTGGCTGCATGGTCAAGAAGGAACTCGGGGTTGCAGTCCCGGTCGGAGGCGACCCGGCCCACGTGGACCTGATGCGCGGAAAAGAGCTCGTGGACTATGAGCCCGCAAGTGATGTCGGCTGCCTCCGCTGGCTGCCCAAAGGTAAGATCGTCCGCGATCTGCTTGCCGATTACGTGCTCCGCCTCGTGCTGGACTATGGCGGCTCACCGGTCGAGACCCCGGTGATGTACGACCTTGGCGACAAGGCTATCTGGGAGCACGCCGCAAAGTTTGGCGAGCGCCAGTACCGCTTCAAGTCCAACAACCGGGACATGATGCTCCGGTTCGCGGCCTGCTTTGGCATGTTCTCGATCATGCGCGACATGCACATCTCGCCCAACCACCTCCCCATGAAAATGTACGAGCTCTCCACCTACTCCTTCCGCCACGAGCAGAAGGGAGAAGTCATCGGCTTGAAGCGTCTCCGGTGCTTCACGATGCCCGACATGCACTCGCTCTGCCTTGACATGCCGCAGGCCCTCAAGTGCTTTGAAGAGCAGCTTGCCATGGGCTGGCAGACCGGCAGGGACTTCGAGACCGAGCTCGTTGCCGCGTTCCGGTGCACGAAGGCATTCTATGACGAGCACGAGGCATGGGTCAAGAAGATCGTAAAGGAATCCAACTGCCCGATGCTTATCGAGATCCTCTCCGACCGTGTCCACTACTGGGTGGCAAAGATCGACCTCGCCGCAATCGACGGCCAGAACCGACCTATAGAGAACCCGACCGTCCAGATCGATGTCGAGTCCTCGACACGGTTTGCCATCAAGTACCACAAGGAAGACGGCACCGTTGTCCACCCGCCAATTCTCCACTGCTCCCCAACGGGCAGTGTCGAGCGGGTCATCTGCGCAATCCTTGAAAACATCTCCACGCAGGAAATCCCCGCCCTCCCCACATGGCTCTCGCCAACCCAGGTCCGGGTTGTGCCGGTAACGGAAAAGCACATCGCGTTTGCTGAAGAACTGGTAAAAACGATCAACGCTGCACAGGTCCGTTGCGATATTGATGACCGGAACGAGACGATGGGCAAGAAGGTCAGAGAAGCTGGTATGGACTGGGTTCCCTACGTCATTGTAGTCGGTGACGAGGAAATCACATCAAAGAACCTGACTGTTACAGTACGGAAGAAGTCGCAGCCCAACAAGCCGTTCAAGGAGCAGCTCTCGATCGATGCCCTGATTGCAGCGGTGAAAAAGGATACGGAAGGAAAACCATTCCGCCCGCTGTATACTCCCCGGAAGCTTTCCCTGAAAGCCCGGTATATCTGAATATCTTTTTTACGTTTTTTCTTTGTGTCAGTTTGTCCGCTTCCATTGAGGGTCGCATTTCAACGTATCCTGATACCATCGATCTCACATACTCTGTCACCGGAACGTTCAGGTTTTGCTATCATCAGCACAGCCTTGACAAGCCATTTTTCTCAAGTGCGGGAGGGTCGTGTCATGAGAACACAAAAAGAGGAAATGCTGCCGGTCTTCCCCGGACAAACGCGCACGGAAAAAACGGTACAATAAAGGTGAAATTTCCGGATTTCCTGAGATGATGTGCGAGTCGGATTTTCCGGGTCACGGGATTTTCCGGAATTAGTATTTATGTTATTTTATTTTAACCAGAACCAAATGAATTCTCCATTTTCTAAAAAATTCTGAAAAACCAGATGCATGGCCGGAAAAAATAGTGCTCAGGTTTCGCGATACAATGCGGTGATTTCAGGAAAATCAGCCAGTTTTTCCCAAAAAAGTGCTTGGTTCAAAAATTGAACCATAGACCCGGGTTTAATAGTTGTGAAATTATTTTATGAAGTGATCAAAAGATCAATGGAGTGCAAAAAGTATGAAAACGAAATCATTAGTTCTGTTTGGCGTATTGATTATTGCGCTGGCCGCGATGGCAATGCCGGTGATGGCGGCGGAAGGAGTGCTATTATCCGGTGAAAAAGGATCTGGTCTTAATTTTTATATAGCAAATGCTACAGGAGGTCTCACTTTTTCATCATTTGGAACAGGTACTCATCATATCAGTCCGACTGTTGAAGGAACAGGTTCCGCTGGAAATTTTGCTACAGTCAATCTGACAACAAGTGATCCTACTTTCCACATCTATGCATATGATGCTAATGCGGCTGGTGGGCATCAAGGATCTATGCTAAGAGGAACTACTCCGATGGGAACTCCTATGGCATTACAACTTGTGAATGCCAATCCTCACGGCTCAACAAGTTCTGTGATAAATGCATTATCCGGTACGACTACAACGACGTTAGTTACCGGTAATGGTGCCGGCGCCTGGGAAACAGAGACACCAATGGATCTTGACATATCGCAAGTGGTTCTAAACACTGATGCAGCGGGTACGTATTCAATAACACTCACACTGAATTACGTTGGGTCGTAATTATTCCCTATCGGAAGAATTACAGGGGTGAGAAAGTCACAACTTTTTTTTTAAATTATGGAGAAATTCATAGAGAAATGAACGTTATAAATACTGTTCGTAATAAAAATCAGGGCGCAACATTGGGGACAATTCGAAATATTGTTTCGTTTTAGATGTTCGGGTTCATGAAAATGTTTTTTATAATGAGATTCCATTTCCTTCATATCCCATAAGGGTATAAAAACGTAAAATAACCAAGCCGGAAATCCCTTTATTGGAAAAGCTTCCAACGATGCACATAATACCCTCGCGGATCATTGTTGGTATTATAGTGACAGGTAGGGTGAAATAATGACCACAAAAGAAAAAGAAAATTTTGTAAAACAGGTGTTATATGCCGTATAGTTTTAGCAAAGTTCTGAAAAAGAAATATGTGATTGCGATTGTATTGATTGTGGTGATCCTTAGCATCGCTCCTTCATCCGCGATTTCTCTTTCAAGCACCAAATTCATGGAGAGCATTCCTGCCGGGGATTCAAAACAGTATGACATGACGATTGGCATAGGGCAGAATGAAAAACCTGTAGATATGACCATCTCTGTCATGGGCTTTGGTCAGGCTCTGGATAAAGGATATATGTCCATCAGTCCATCGAATGATCTCAGCCCCTATTCAGCACGATCATTTATCTCGCTGAGTTCTCAAACACTTCACCTTACTCCCGGTACCCAACAAACCGTAACAGCAACCATCTCGCTTCCCAAAAATGTAGGTGAAGGCGGAAGATATGCATTAATAGAGATCTATCAAGTTCCGGAAAAGGGCCAGTTGGTCACGACGAAGATTACGGTTCCGGTAATAATCACTGTTTCCGGAACAAATCCAACCCTCACGGGTACTATTACAGGAATTAGCGTTGCTGATGTGGTTGCAGGACAGCCATTATCAGTTACCACAACTCTGAAAAATACGGGAAATTATCATTATTACGGAACTGTTGACCAGATCAAGATTGCTGATGCAAATGGAATTATTCTTGCGAATAGTTCAACGTCTCCCTCTACCGAGGCCATCATCCCGGGAAGTACCGTGCAGTTTGTAGAGGAACTGAACGTTAAAAGTCTGCCGGTTGGTTCCTACAAAGTTAGTTCAAAAGTGCTTACCTCAGACGGGAAAATCCTTGATGATAAAACCATCACCTATGAAGTAAAGGAGACTTATGTTGCACCACCGGACCAGGCCGGTATCACTGTAAATCCGGGGAGTGAATCTACCCTGCAGACTCCAGATGGACGATATTCCGTCATTTTTCCCCGTGGATCAGTTTTCAGCGCTGTGGATGTTTCTCTGAAGGGGTATTCCTACAATCAGTTACAACCCGCACCTCAGGGTGCCAAACTGGGAACAAGCAGCTTTGAGATCACAGGCCTTTCAGGTCTGCTCAGCAAGGACGCGACAGTAAAGGTCAAATATTCAGCAGATGACCTCACGGCTGCGGGCGGAGATGCATCCAAGTTGAAACTCTCGTATTATGACGCCGCCAACAGCGCCTGGGTCATCCTTCCCACGACCGTGGATGCGCAGGCAATGATCCTGTCAACGACAACAAATCACCTGAGTGTCTGGGCGGTTATGGTCTCGTCCTCAACAACCGGCAGTCCGGCCTCAGCGAGTGCACCAGTGGCAACAACTGCGCAGGGCTCCCCACCTCCACTGACAGTAATCCTCATCTCACTTGCCATCGCAGTGTTGGCGGCCGGATATCATACCGGGAAAAGGAAATGATTGGAAAAAAAAATTTATTTTTATTTATTCTCTGTTTTTCAATCGGATTAACTTCAGGTCTTTTCTGGACACCCGCTGACGCGGCAAACGTAATGATCTCCGGATCTATTCCCTTTGATGCTTATAATATATCAGCCATCGGAATCGGGTCCGACACTGCTAACATTACATGGAAGACCAACGGTGATTCAAACAGCATTGTCGGTTACAGTCTAGATACCAGTTATAGTCTAACCAAAACAAATACCACACTATCCAGTTCCCACCTCGTCCCGCTGGACGGCCTCTCGTCATTCACGACATACCATTACCTGGTGAAATCAACCACAAGTGACGGTCTCTCCACGACAAGTTCCGACGCTACCTTCAAAACAACCCGCCCCACCGGCACAACCGTCGAATCCAAAACCGCAGAAACCACTGTATCAGGAGTCTCCACAGCAACAACGGCCAGCGGTGGACAGCAGGTAAACATCAGCACAACAGCGCAATCGTCCGCCACGAAAACTGCCAACACCGTAACGATTACCAGCCCTGCAACCGGCTGGGATTCAATGGAATATATCGGGACTGAGGTTGTCGAGGATCCTGGTACGAATACTTATAGTGTCAACAACATCCAGAGCGTTGTGATGAAAACAACACCGGTTACTGCGGACCTTGGCGGGAATATCGGGGACGTCAGTGCGCAGATTGACGTTTCCCTGACCCAGCCGGTCTCCGGTGTCGCCGTCCAGCAGAATATTATCCAGGGCGCAACCACATCGGCTGCCAATGCTTTCCAGGTTGCTGCAACAAACAACAATCTCGATATCAAGTCGGTTGCCTATACGGTTGAATTCACAAACACTGCAACCCTCAACGCCAACCTGGGCAGTGACGGTGTCACTCTTTATCTGGGCGTTTCCGATGACTGGGTTGAAGCAAATGGTGGCACTGGAAACGTAAGGATCTTCCGGTTCGGGGATGATGGGAGAAAAGAACCCATCAGCACGACCTATGATCACCATTCAGGTTCCACTACTTATTTCAAGGCTGTCTCTCCCCATGGACTCTCGATCTTTGGCATGGTTTCCATCGCTCCCTCAAGTAGCGGAGGTGGGGTGAATAATGGCGGCGGGATCAGCGATAGTGGGAGCGACAGCGGCCCGGTGAGCAGTTCCAGTCCTCTCCAGCAGGTACTAGCCCCGGTTGTCCTGGAGATCAACAAGTTCCTGGCGCCATTCCAGAACCCGGGGGTAACAAAGCAGCCCATTTCGGTTGAAGGGTTAACCGTTATACCCAGTCCTGCAGGCACCCAGAAAATCCGCCTCGCAACGGCGCTTGCAGAAAAATCCGGTGCAACGGTCTTTGTCACGAACAACCTGATCACCATCAGCCAGCCCGGCTTTACCCTCGTCATGGAGACACGCGATACACCGGTCAGCGAGAACGGGGCGATAACCGGTACCATAAAGAGCATCGGGTTACGCACAACCCCCGTATCTTCATCATTAAGCATGGGTCCGGTCGCCTTTTCGCTGGATACACCGCTTGCCGCAGTTCCCGACAACGCGGCCATCACGACAACGATCACAGAAACAATAAACCCGGATATGCGGAGTGCATATCAGTCCGCAGCCCTGAACAACAACAAACAGGTTGGGGACATTGCCTACAACGTTATCGTGGAAAAAACTGCTCTTGTCACCACCGGCCCTGCGACGGTCATGCTGACCATCTCTCCTGACTGGGTGATGACCCACGGGGGGACTGAATCGATAGGGATCGCACACATCGCAGATGACGGAACTGCAGAACTGCTCGCCACGGATTATTCCGGGATCGATGAGGCCGGCAACATTATCTTCCGGGCAACTTCGCCAAAGGGTTTGTCCGCATTCAGCCTGGTCAGCCTGAAAGACCAGTCTGCAACGGAACAGACACCGGCTACGGTTCCGGCTTCCACGGTACCTGCATCCCAACAGCAACCTCCCGGGGTCATCCAGAACATTGCAGGTATTACCGGGAAATTTGTTGCAGACAACCTGATCATGGTCATCGGAATATTCTCAATCATGCTGGCTCTTGGAGTCGGAATAATCCTGTACGACCGTAAATCAGATATCAGGAAGAGATTTAAAAAGAAAGAGTGAGCGTGACGATAAGAAAATTCACTTCACTCTTTTCGTTCCGGGAAACCTGAACTGCCATTATGGTCTGCCATCTCTGCAAGAATGTGATGGAATACCGACCTGAACTCATCCAGCTTCTGGCGGATATGCTTCTTTCCGGCCTCAGTCGGGAAATACACTTTTGATTTCCCGACCGTACTTACCGAAAGATATCCATTCTTCTGGAGATCGTATAATTGCATATAGACGCGGGCCTTGGGAACCGAGAGATTGTAGCGTCCCCGGATCTCCTTGAGGATATTATACCCGGAAATCGGTTTTTCCAAAAGGGAAAGAACAACCGGTTCCAGGATCTTCTTAACCGTTTCATCAACAACTGTCTGGGGGAGAAATGAGAGCGATTCAAGGGGNAATGACTGGTCCGCACACGATATNAGCGTCCCGTAGCTGGTTGCTGCAACCACGCTGGGTATTTTCTCCGAGAGTGCTTTTATCAGAATATCGTCAGTCATTCCTGAATAGAGCGCGATAATTCCGGAGACAGGCACGCCGGATTTCCGGACTGCGATAACCTGATCAACAATCGCCAGGATATCATCAGGTTCATACCGTTCTGAAAAATCGATAAGGATCTTTAAGGGTACCGANGTTGCGCTTCCCGGCGAGGCATNTGCGTCCGACAGAATTTCTCTTAAGGGTGCGAGTTTGCCAGCTTTGATCCGGCAGACCCGGATCTTCCCGTTCTGGATCTCGGAAAGAAAATTTCTGTGGGCCCTTGAGAAAGAATAGGCAAAAAACAGGTTCCCCCGGGNATTCAGGTTCCGTTCAATNAAGGAGGCGAAAACCTGCTCCTTAATCTCAGTATTACTATAGACCAGGAGGGCAACGTCACGGAAAAAACCCTTCACAAACAAGGTGCGAATATCCGAAAGGCTGGAGTTGGAGCTTCCGGCCATGACAGGAGTCTCTGCCGGTTCTGCGGGAATTGCCGGAGATCCCGACAGCCGGTCCTGAAGTTCAGTAGCTTTTCGGGATAGCGCGATCTCGATTGCGACTTTTAAGCTCCGCTCTGTAAAGGGTTTGATCACATATCCGTAAGGGTTGGCGTGTTTGGCTTTTTCGATGATNGCATCATCTGAATATGAAGTAACAAATATTACCGGAATACCCAGCTCNTCTCTGATAATCCCGGCTGCATCAAGCCCATTTATCGTGCCGGGAATGTTAATATCCATTAAAACAACATCAGGAGTATATTCACGTGCTTTTACAACAGCCTCTTCACCGCTCCTGACAGCACANAGAGGAAAATACTGCATCGTTTCAAGGATCTGCAAAAGNTCCATGCTGACAATCACCTCATCTTCNACAACAAGAATTGTCGCAGGGTTCATNGAGAACCTCCTTTACGGTCAGCAGAGAGGCAACATATGCCNGCGGTTATACAATCAATTGGCCGAATTGANAACTGACATTTAAAGATAATTATTGAATGNCTTATGAAATCCATAATGGCTCGGAATATCCGGATGATCTGGGATAGTCTACGGAATGCAACCCCATTATTAGTGTCAGCTACCATTTCTTTTGGGAAATTAACCGGTAGTATCATATCTCACTAATCCAACCAACTAATTTACGGGTTCCCCTAGGGAAAATGATTGATATTTCAGGGTTCATTAAGGTGGAATTGACGCGGGGTGTTTATCAGATCATTCGGAAAATCTCAGTTGTTGGATCTTGAGAGAAACGTAAGATTTGGGTGGACTGATTTCTGGTTTCTCAAATATCCAGTACAAAATAAAAAATAGTTTTTCAATATTAAATTGTTGCTATTTAATTCTGGCAATTGGTATGAACATGGGGGGATTCTGGCATAAAGCACCAATCGCAAGGATCACACATCGCGTTGGAAACTTCACATGATATCGTGCAATTAAAATGCCCAGCAATGATGTTACTCTGGTAAGTCCAGACGAGTTTTCCTTTGATGAAGAGAAAATTTATTGCTGGCGCGATTTTCCGGCTCCCACATTTACGTACTGTAATCAAAATCAGACAAAGCGATGAGTTTTTTTAAGGATCTGACGACATTGACAGCCATCCCAAAATAATAAAACCCGCATGAAGTCAAAGACTTCGCACCAAAGCATTGAGAATTTTGTTTTGGGAACTCAATTTCCGGTTGTGTTGAGTTCGTCGATAAACCTCAAAATTTTCATAACAAAAAATTACCCATCGTTCACTTTCACTGCCACACTGCGGGTTTTTGGAAGGTAAATGGTAAACGTGCTCCCCAGGTTTACGATACTATCAACACTGATATAACCGCCATGCATCTGAACGTACTTTTTTGCAATAGATAACGAGAGTCCGATCTTATCATATTTCCTGACGATAGTGCCGGAATCCGGATGCTGGAACGGTTCAAAAATCTCATCGAGCTGGGTATTGGTAATTCCTATACCATTGTCCTGAATAGCTATCCTGTGCATCTTGTCTGAAGGACTGGACTGATACGAAACCCGGATCTTTCTGGGGGGTTTTGAATAGTTGAGAGCATTTGAGAGCATAGACTCAATCACTGTTGATAATTTACCGGCATCCGCATCGAACGTGAGATCATGAGGGATATCAATCGTTATGTCCGCTTTTGTGGCATATCCACCTGCGTCAATGATTGACTGAATCATATCCCCAGGAGAGAAAATCGAGTAATTCAACGGGATTTTTCCTGCATCAAGTACAGAAAGTTCGGTAACCTGCTGGTAACGGGAATAATTTTCTTCTGCCGCCTGCTCAGCCAGCTTACGTTTGTTGATATCGATCACCGAGCAGCTGACCTGGTTGTCACCGACCCGTCGCCACGAGAGATTTACCCAGAGTTGTTCATTGTTTCTGCCAATGAACTGGGTTTCGAAATTATTCACATCCTCGCTTGATCCCAGGAACTCGAAGAATTTGCGCTGCTCATCTTTGGATACGAACAACTGGGGAAAAGTCATACCGGTAAATTCTTTTGGAGTGTACCCCAGCATCTGCGACAGGTAATTGTTGGTCATGCGGATTGCGAAGCTGTTCTGGTCGAACAGGACAATTCCCAGGAGCGATGTTTCAAAGATACTCCGGTAGCGTGCTTCGCTCCTGTTCACTTTTTCTGTGAAATGCGCGACAACTGCGGCGATACAGATGAAAAGAACTGCCTGTCCGGTCGTGTAGATCAGAAGGCCGGTATCGGGGAAAAGGTAATCATAGGCCAGTATCTCGTATGCAACCGCACAAATACCGGCAAGGACCAGTCCGCGTTTTGGATAAAAATAGGTAGCATAGAGAATCGGAAAGTAGAAGAGCTGCGCGTAGATGGTCCCGATGTTTGCGCGGAGAGAGACTGCGGTGATAACAATACAACTGATGGTCAGGGATAAGATGACAATCAGTCGTACAAGATCAGTATGGGTAATATTGACGCGGGAGAGGGAAGCATACCGATCCATGGATATTTTCGATGTTGATTGTTCGAGAAGATAAAGGTACTATGTTCTGCGATACTAAAACGTGTGAAACNAAAAACAATCCAGTACCTTTTCGCTATCCANTCCGGCAACCATGAATTGCCAGGGACTTTCCCCGGCCGGTAAACAGGATGGAGAAAATTACACTCCCATGCACTCACAAAGTGAGCGGAGAGAGTTTTTCTATCACGCGTTCCACCTGCCGGACTGATGTGCCGATGTAAGCGTCCGGGTTGAGGAGTGCGGCGATATCGCTTTTCGAACAGTACCGCACGATCTCAGGGTTGGCACCCAGCACATCGGCAAGAGGCCGGTTTTCGGCAAGTGCCTGCATGCTCGCCATCCGGACGTGCTCGTGGGAGTCCTGGCGGTTCATGCCTTTTTTCGTCAACTCGATCATGACCGATTCGGCCATGTTAATCCCGTGGAGGAATGCAAGGTTCCTGCGGATCGCCGCCCGGTTGATCACGAGACCATCGAGAACTACCGTCATGAGCCGCAGGCAGTGATCGGTGAGGATCGAAGCTTCGGGAAAGAGCACCCGCTCGCACGATGAGTTGGTGAGATCGCGTTCATCCCAGAGGGTGTTGTTCTGGAGCGCGGGTTCTACGGCTGAGCGGATAATACGGGCAAGACCGCAGACCTGCTCGCTCTTGATGGGATTGCGCTTGTGCGGCATCGTTGAGGAGCCCACCTGTTTTGCGCCGAACGCTTCCTCGACCTCGCCGATCTCGGTCCGCTGGAGCGAGCGGATCTCAATGCCGATCTTGTCGAGCGTGGTAGCGACACCGGCACAGAACATGAAGTATTCCGCGTACCGGTCGCGGGAGATCACCTGGTTTGAGACGTCCACCGAACTCATGCCGAGATACTCCATCATAGTTACCTGCACTTCCATCCCCTTGGACCCGAGCGCTGCCTGCGTGCCAACCGCGCCCGTCATCTGCCCGACAACGACCCGGGGGCGCAGCTGTTCGAGTCGGACAATGTGCCGACCGATCTCACTCGCCCAGATGGCAAACCTGAGACCATAAGTTGTGGGCACGCCATGCTGGCCATGGGTCCGCCCGATGCAGACCAAAGATTTCGTTTCTGCCGATCGTTTGAGGAGCACTCCTAACAACTGGCGCAGTTTCTGATCGATCAGATCGAGCGTCTGGCCGAGCTGGAGCCCGGTAGCCGTGTCAAGGATATCGTTGCTGGTTGCTCCGTAATGCACCCAGCGCCCGGACTCGCCCGTTACTTCCGAGACTGCCTTTACAATCGCCATCATGTCGTGGCTGATCTCGAGCTCGATTGCCTTTGCCCGTTCAAGCGAGGCCTGGTGGCCCTTTTCGCTGATCTCGATAGCTGCGGCTGCGGGAATCATGCCGTGGTGTGCTTCGGCCTTTGCCAGCGCAATTTCAGCACTGACAATACAGGAAAAGCGGTTCTTCTCACTCCAGACAGCACGCATCTCCTTCGTGCCGTAGCGCTCCTCGATGGGGTGGACTGCCATGGGTAGAAATGGGATGTTGTGGGATATAGTGGTTGGGGGGAGGGGAGAATGAACCATGACTCAACCGTCACATCCTTCAGCACCACCATCTTCCGATCCAAAAACCAGGATCCACCCCCGGAAAAAAAGAAATCTCACATTCGCATTCTTGAGGGTTTTGGGGGCCCGGGTGGGCTAAAGTACGTGGCAAAAAAAGCCTCGATTTTAAGGCCATTGGCGGGCTTTGGGAGAGGGCGTTTCCGCCTTTATTTTGGCAAACAGGGCGCGAAACGAGCGGATTTTCTACAGGAACCGAAACGGAGGGTTTTTCGGGGTTTTCCTGGACAGGAATTTTATAAACGGAGCCTGAAACGGGCTTATTTGCGCCCGGGGGAATGGGGCCCTGGTCCCTGGGAAGTCTCGTTCCAATTCCGGCTGGTAGCAGGCTGCGCATTCCGGATACCGAATGATTCCGATCCTCAATCCAATAGCGCCTGTTAGCGCACTTTTCCGGGTTCATATTATAGACATTCAAACCGAACAGAGTCTGAAATGAACGAATCAGAAAATATATAGCTCCATTTTCCGCGAATTCGGCACTTTCCCGGGATCAAGAAGGAGGAACCGCGATATCCGGGAATATGCCGGGGCACTCCGCGATTCAAAGATTCTGGATGATCTCCATACGTTCACCAAGAAGATGCGCACATCGGGCAAGGCAAGAATTTGATTGTCCTTGATACTTCATTCCTGATAGATTACTTCCGGAACGAACACCTTTCCCATCTCATACCGCAGGGTGAGAAGGCTACCGTGACGGCAATATCATACTTTTGAGATCATGGCAGGCATCCGGCGAATGAAATCGCCAAAAGAAGAGAGATTTTTCCGGCACTTTTTTTCCGATGTGGAGATCCTGGATTTTAATCCCACGGCCGCGGAACTTGCCAGTGATATCGGAGCCCGGATGACAAAAGAGGGGAACCGGGTGAATGCGTTCGATATCCTGATTACCGGGATAGCGCTCGCACACCACGCGGGAGCCATCATCACCGCAGATACGGACTTCAACGAGATTGCGAAGTACGCGGGAATTGAAATAAGGAATTATAACCGGGAGGAAAAAACCGGATAATTCTTCCGCTTTCACCTGCAAAGAACGATTCGAGGCTTATATATCCAGGCATTCGGAATCCCTTTTTATAGAGCACTCATTTGGCTGCCGGTACCGGACTCGCTGGAATTACTTTCTTTGTCATTACCGGTGCGGCCGGTGCAATCGGCATCCCATCACGCCCCCCCGCCCGTACCTAACCCTCACCGATGTTTGTTTCAGAAAAAAGTGATTAGTAGGAGATAATCTCAAGCCTGTCGATCCCGGAAAAATGCCGGTCCCGCGTGACCAGCGGTTCATCATGGCGGATCGCGATTGCTGCGATCAGCTCGTCAAAGTTTGAGATGTGCCGGCCGCTTCCGGAAAGGGCGGATGCGATATCGGCATAGATGACTGCGCACTCCGCATCGAAAGGGAGGACCGGGAAAAAACGGAGGAATTTTTCCGAAATATCAGAGACTTTCTTTTTACCGCTCTTCTTTGCCCCGTATAGAAATTCGGCGCTATTGATGGATGTTGTCCTGAGAGGTTTGTACATTTTTGTTATCTCTTCTGCATCCGGATCTCCTTTCATGAGATCAATGAGAAAACAGGTATCCACTATCGTCAAAGGGATACCTTCCGGGGCTTGACGCGATCGAGCTCGGCCTTTGCCGTTTTTACCGATTCTGCAATCTCACTGCGGATCGCGGGATCGATTGCCTGCAAAAAATCGCAGACACTTTTTTCCTCGCCACCGGTAACGCGGAGGATAACATCGGAATAACTCTCCCCGGCACGTTTCTGTGCCTTGAGCGCGTGATACGCGGATTCCCTGATGTTGATGGTCTTGGTCACCATGATGGATTTATTGTGTATACACAGTTATACTTTTTTCGGCAGGTGCAAATTTTTCTGATGAGGTGGATCAATCAGCGAGGCCAGGGGCTGGATGAGAAATCAACAGCCGGGAATGAGCGCGAAAGAGACTGAAATAAAGTGATATTATATATTTCACACGTCAAATTGCCGGTATCATGTTCACCGTAATCAGGGACCTGCTCATTCATCCTGATCTGTTTTTTGAACGGATCTCAAAGGAGAAAGTCAACCTTGTCCCACCGCTCGCGATTGTCGGGACCGGGCTTTTTCTTGTAATAATAGGGAAGGTGATCCCGGTTGTCTGGATCACACTCAATTCGTCTTTTCTGCAGAATTCAAGCCTGACTGAGATCATAGGGAGTCTGATACTCTGTCACGCCCTTCTTCCACTCATGGTATTTGGAACCATTTCCCTGGGGACGTATGGCATATCCCGTGCACTTGGCGGGAATGGATCACTGACTGCACACTTCCAGAACATCGGGTATGGGATGATGCCATGGACATTGTTTACTCTCGGTTCGCTGGCTTTCAGCAGCAGCATTTTTCTTGTCTTTCATGCATGGCCTGTCCCTCCCAACTCGCCGGGGGCTGCGATTGCATTATTATGGATAGCCGCTCTCATGGGCCTTGTCGTTTTTTTGTGGGAATGGTATCTCTGGATCCTTGCAGTCGGGCACACAAGCGCGTTCACGCTCCGTAAAGCAGCGGCGGTAACAATTGTACCGGTTGCGGGGGTAATCTGGCTGACCGTTCCAGTCCAGGTGTGGCTCGATACGATCCGGATGGTCGTATCCGGATCCTGATATTTGAACCATCTGGTTTTTTGGGATCTGCGAAATGTGATGGCGGGGGTGAAACCCCCGGG
>JGI24732J26686_1000758_pt1 | contig 15373 bp, 10 predicted proteins | sample EPASupsiteHSE623_FD_26686 | JGI IMG/M metagenome (IMG submission 26686)
TGCGATTGCTGCGGGGGGGCTGGTGTTGCCTTCCGGACTGCATCTTTCGATTGTTTCGGATCCTCTGGCGATTCCTGCTGAGACGGGGCGGGTTTCTCCGGAGTTGCTTGTTGTGCCGGGGGAATGTGCTAATAAGGCGGGGTCCTGGATTTCGCCTGTGTATTCTGCCGGACCGGAGCGGATGAAAGTATGGACCGTATCAGAGCTTGAGAATGCGATGAAGGGGAAGGAACCGGTGTTGGTACCAGCATCAACCCGGGAATCTATTGCATCGAAATATTTGCCAAGTGTTGAAGGGACGAAGAAGGGCACGATCATTCATGAGGTGCTGCAGGGCCGGGAAGCTGCAACTGTGCTGAAAGAATATGGTGAATATTCGGAGGAGCATGTCCGGCAGTGTGAGGAGATCCGGTCTACGTTTTTATCTTCGGACTTGATGAAGCGGGTGAAGCGGTCGTATTGTGAAGTGCCGTTTGTGGTGACTGTTGATGGGAAGCCGGTGACGGGGAAGATTGATCGGTTGTGTGAACTTGTGGATGGGTCGTGGATTGCGATTGATTACAAGAGTGAGGTTTCATCCGACTATGCTGCTGTTGCGGATGAGTATGCTCTTTCTGTTTCGGTGTATGTTGCGGCGGCCCGGCACCTTATCGGGGGGAATAATGTGCAGGGATTATTGTATTTCACGGAGAAGGGGATTTTTTTAGAGATATGAATCTACTATAACAGATAAGTTATTTTTTATATCACAAGGATAGATTTTTTAGATAAACTATGTCATCGTCACCCAGAGCATTTATCAGTTATTCAAGTGCGGATAAAGATAGGTTTGTCACTAATTTCGCATCCCGACTTCGAAGTGATGGCATTGACGCATGGTACGATAAATGGGAAATTTTACCAGGGGATAGTTTAGTTGATAAAATTTTCAATGAGGGTATCGATCAATCTGATATAGTGATTATTGTCATTTCTGAAAATTCTGTTAATTCACATTGGGTAAAAGAAGAGCTTAATTCCGCAGTTATTAAAAAAATTGAGGGAAAATGCCGGATAATCCCAATTCTCATAGATGATTGCTTGATACCCGTTTGTTTGAAAAATACAGCATATGAGAAAATTGAGGATCTCGAAAATCACGAAGCAAACTACCAAAGAATTCGTGCATCAATTTTTCAGCAACCTGTTAAACCTCCCCTCGGCAACACACCTATTTTTTTAGAATCGGGAAATCTCTATATCAACGGATTAACAAAAGGTGATTCATGGATTTTGGAAACAATTTGTAGGCACGCAATCATGTCCAAATATCCATGTATTTTGATGATTTCACAAATTAATCAAGAAGCAAATGAAGCCGGGATTACTGATGAACAAATGTCAGAATCTTTAGATATCTTAATCAATCGTGGATATTTAATTGACAAGCTAAATGAAGGTGGAACTATTTCTGCAGTAGAGATTCCATCAACGATATTAGAATTTTATTGTGAAAAATGTGTAAATAACTATGATCAATATGTGTTATCGGTCATATCGAGTATTGTGAATGAGAAAAAAATTGAAAATAATGCGATTTCAGATTACACAGGGATTTCTGTTGGAATCGTAACTCACATTTTAAATTATCTGAGTACCATCGGCAAGATTGGAATCACGACAGGCATGGGAGGAATTGTATCGGTCCATCCCAACAATTTGTCTGAGTTAAAAAGAATGTTGTCGTGATTCTCAATCCACCTTTTTTTGTGGATTGTCGTGAAAATTTGAAGGTACAGAAACATCTGTATCAATGTATCTCCTCGCATACTCCGCAATCTGCAAATTCTCCGGCACAAACTGATCATACTTCTCGCTCGTCCGGCCCTGGAACTTCTCCGCAATCTCCTCCGGAGACGGGCACGATGAGAGCAAATCTTTGTACTTTTCCAGAATCTGTGATGACGACACCCCCTTGAATTTTAAAGCGATCTCCTCATCTTCCACATCCAGTCCCCCGAACTCTCTTCCCAGCGTCAAAAGTGTCCGGTGTTTTGCCGAACCGGTCCAAGTAAACCAGTACGTATAAGCTCCCTCGACAACAAAGGGATTCTCCGCGAGTCCGGCTTCACGGGCTGCATGCTGCGCTTCCCTGAGCATTATCTGTGCCTGCTGATCGAGATAGGGTGGAATATAATCGGAGGTTACGATCTCACGCATTTTCTCTCTGATGCGGGGATGAATATCTGCGCCAAGTCCGCTGGAATATTTCGGCACTTTTCCCCCTTTCGAGGGTTCGACAAATATCTCGCCTCTCTTAAAATCAATCTCAAGGATCTCCCAGCGACGCCCTGCGAGAATCAGGAACTTGCGGGTTTCAAGGTCAGGCACTGATTGGATACTGCCGATTTTCCCTCCCTTATGGATTACACTGAATTCCCGGGGGGTTGTGAATGCTGAGTAAAAATCAAAGTTCTTAACTATTCTCTCCCCTTCTAGACCTAAAATCAATACATCTTTCTGGTCCTGTTCAATCAAATCAGCAGCGCCCATGCTCCGTAAAATCTGGAGGAAATCATCCTGCTGAATGTTATTGAAAGATCCTTCTTTTATGAGAGTGTTGAACAGATCCAGAGCCGTTGAAGCTCCCCGTTCCTTGATAACACTCATGATTTGCTGGATTAATGTGGAATAATGGTAAAAACCAATTTGCGGGGGCTCATTCCACTTCTCGATCATTAACTCCGACATCGCAACTGCCCGGAGAAGTTCGGGGTGTAATCGATTTACAATAGAATCATCTTTTGATGCATTCACTTCAATGAACATGATCAGAACGGAAGGTTCTCCATCTTTGCGCCCGCTTCTTCCGAGCCGCTGTGCCAATGAATTCACCGACCAGGGAGCTCCAACCTGTCCGATACGTGATACATTCCCGACATCAATCCCCATTTCCAGAGTGCTCGAACAGAATGTAGCAGTAGGCCGGTTCGATTTCAGGGCATCTTCTGTATCTTCACGTTCACTTTTTGAAAGTGATCCATGGTGAATCCTGAAACAATCCGGTAAGCCCTTTCTTTCCAGATATGTCCTTGTACGGTCTGTATAAGATTCCAGGAGTTCGCGGCTGTTCACAAAAATCAGTGCAGTTTTCCCATAGTAATAACGTACAATATCTTCGATGACAGAAGACGTCGTCTGTTCCTCTTCTGATGGTTTATCCTTTGACGGTTTTTCGAGGACATAGCCGCGAACAAGATATTTTATCTCTTTCTGCTCATCCGGATCAGAAATAATCGATATCGAATCCGGGTTACGGGGGATAAGCCACTTTTTTGCTAAATCCGGATCGCCAAAGGTTGCAGAGAGTCCGATGAGACGGACTCCCGCCGGGCTTTTGTGCATCACGCGGGACAACAAACTTTTCAGATGTGCTCCCCGCTCTGTTCCAATAAAAGAATGCATCTCGTCTATGACAATAAACGAGAGAGATTTGAAAAGATGCGGAAGTTCGTTTGAGTGATTGATAAAAAGGGACTCTATCGATTCCGGGGTGATGAGGAGAACCCCGGAAGGATTTTTAAGAAATTTTATTTTTCGGCTGCTCCCGACATCCCCATGCCATTTAAACACCGGAATTTCTGACAGTTCGCACAGTTTTTCAAGGCGTTGAAATTGATCATTGATAAGAGCTTTCAAAGGACCGACATAAATGGCTGATACGCCCACCCCCTTCTTCTCAATACTCTGGGAAAGAATCGGGAGAAATGCAGCCTCTGTTTTCCCTGAGGCAGTCTTAGCGGAGATAATCAGATTTTGATCGGAAGTATACAGCGCATGGATTGCGTCTGTCTGGATCGGTCTCAACTCCGTCCAGCGCATCTTGTAGAGTTTTTCCTGAATTTTCGGATGCAGGTATGAAAATGCAGGTTTTACCATTTTCATTTTCCTATGATATCATAATTTGAAGGTTACCAAATCCTCACCGGCTTTTGGTTTGCTTGGTTTTTCTGAACTTTTTCCATCTGGTTTTTTCGGGACTTCAGAGATATCCTGTGATTTTTGTACATTGCAGCTGCTGATCAGCACCTCCCATGAAGCGCCGGGATTTTGTTCAAGGATAGAAAGCATTTGGGTAAAACTTTTAACAATATCCCTCGGTGTCAGATAAAAATCCGATCCTAATGTTTTTGCACAATGATTCAAGAATCCTTCAATACCCATGTCTGGGATAAGATATTTTGATGGATCGTCAGAGGCAAAAACACGCCTGATATTATGAAGGAGGACGTAGGTATCTTCTTTTGAAAGATTTTCCAACTCAATAACCGGGCCACTGAAATCTTTCAGCCCTTCAATATTGAATGAGCTTTTCGGTAGTAATCTGCTTTCAAGGGCTTCATAACTCGCGAGTCCCCTTCTTGGGTCTTTAAGAAATTCATCCGTTCCTGCAAATATAAAACCTACTGAAGATACAGTACCCCCTTGGGTGCAATCATTTACAATTTGTAAAATCACTTCATAGTTTGAATTACGTGCCTGAGTATTGTTCAGACGGTGAGACAGTACTCCCATCTCATCAATGTTGACAAGAAGCCCGGAATACCCGGCCATCTTGACAAAACGGCCCCATAATTTCAGGTAGTTATAGATATTCTCATCAGCAATTATCGTCCGTACTCCTAAATCCTGACGTGCTTCGGTTTTGGTTGAATACTCTCCGGAAAGCCACCGGATCGCCGAAGCCATTAATACATCGTCTCCCTTCTGGAATCCTTCAAAATACTTGCAGAGGACCGTTGCAAAATCATATCCGCTGACAAATTCCTGAAGACATTTTAATTCATGAGGTATCTGCTGAAGGATTTCTTCGGTACTTTTTCCTTCCTTACGAAGGCGGTAATCAATATCTGAAATCCATCGTTCAACGATTCCTGAAAGTGCACCCCCTTCGGGTTTAGCCCGTACGGCAAAATTGTGTAGTAATTCTGTATAGAGTGCCCGGGCCTGATTATCTGATGAATATAATCTTCTTTCAAGTGTGATGTCAGTCTGGGCGACGACAAACTTTTTTTCGAGAGCTACAATCCGGCAGAGGTTGAGAAAAAAACTCTTTCCCGAACCGTAGCGGCCAATGATGAAGCGAATAGCTGCCCCATCATTCTGAATCCTGTCTAAATCAGATAATATGGCGCTGATTTCATTTTTTCTTCCCACCTGAATGTGCTCAAGGCCAATCCTGGGAACAACCCCTGTAATGAGGGACTGGATAATTGCATCCCGTTCTTTTGGTTTAATTTTTCCCATAACCCATTCCTTCTATCTGATTATCGTTCATCTCTTGAAATTTATTATGATACGATTTTCATCTTCTTCAAGCAGAAAGTCTCCCATTTCTTCATCAGCCCAAGAGTTAATCTCATCGAAAACCGCTCTTGGCATCAGATTATGTTTTTTTGCCAGATTGGTAAAATCATCCTGACTTAATTCATCCAACTTCATGATATCATTCAATATTAAGTGGTATCTTGTATCCAGTGTGGATACGGATTCAGGAGAGAACGGGAGATCGATTCCCATCGGTTTCATTTCCTCCATATCAAGAGGTTTGGGGATTTTCACCTCCGATTCAATATCAACATCGATCTCGTCCTGCTCCTGTTCGAAAACAGAAGCAAGAATCCATTGAACTGCCTGAGTATCCGCCATTGTTTGTTTTAATTTTTCTTTGTCAATACTAAATTCCGGCGTGATCACTTGCGGGGGGATTACCTCACCCTTTCGGGCTTTTCTTGGTTTCAGTACAGATGTTGGTTCTTCAGGAATTTGTCCGATAAGGAGTTTTTTGATAAGCTCATCTGATACTGAAGGATCAATCTCCAATGCTTTGAAAACCGTTTTCAATGACCTTTGTTCTTTTTTTACAAATTTGTTATCAAGAAGGACGATATCCCCGAGGAAGTTGGCGATTGCAAGTTTTTGTTCTGGATTAAGGTGTTTACTCAACCGCTTGCCAATTTTTGATAGAGATGGTGGTTGGATTTCAATGACCTGTTGAAGTCCTATGAGACATTCAATTTCGAATGCATTCAGGGTAAATTGTTCTGAAATAAATTTGTGAAGAAAAATTTCCTCGATTTCTGATACATTTTCGTCTGATGCTGCGATTGTATGTGCCATTTCAAAAATTAATGCAGCTTGTGGAAATTTTTCCGAGGTATGAATGGTATTATTAATTGGAATAATTGCGACGGAATCTTTCCATTTATACGAAGTTCTGGATACTTTTTGATCCGGGACGAGGATAAAGCCGATATCTTGTGCCGTTGTCGTAATGGTGTGACACTGGATCGAAGTTAATGTCTCCCGCTTATCAATTCCACCTAACAAAGTGGCAATTTCAGAGATTTGAGCGATGATTGTTCCCTTAATCGGTTTTTTCGAAGAAATAAAATTTTGCCATGCTTTCAAATCGGGATGTTCAATCTCTTTCTTTAAGAGATCTGGAAGCACATTGTATATTTCTCGGGTAATCTGCCCCTCAGTTATATTAAGTTTATAGCTCACGGGTTTGAGCTCTTCAATACATTCATCCCATGCAGAAAAAATTGTCTCGAATTGTGATGAATTAATATCAGGAACATTAAGAACAATTGGTTGGCTCACATCCGTGACATTATTCAATCGGATAACATTTTCTAACGTAGGACTCATTGCATGATAGAAACAACGATGCTGATGAGTCAATGATTTAATCTCAAGTCCCTCTGGGTTACTCGATAAGAACTTTTTTTCGAAAAGTTTTTTGAATAAATCGGGAGCTTTTATGAGAATAGTACTTTTAGTGGTTTTGTGTGACTCATTAGCAATTGAGTATGCTAATTCCCAAGATACTTTTTTATCCTTCAATCCATGCCAGGCAAGAACCGTCATCAATGAATTATCATATAGTTCATCAAAGGAAGGGAAATATTTTTTAATTGTTGATTCGTCCGTCTGGTTTAATCTTCCAGCAATGATATACCTTATAAAATTATTCAAATACTGGTTAAATAATTTAGATGATGAATATCGTGATAATAGACGAGTGACCTCATCCAGAATTGTATCATAGTCTTTCTTCTCTACGATAGCTCGCCTCTCTAGTCCGTAAAAATAGATGAATGCATATCCGATTTCATCTAAATCTGTTTTTTTTCCCTTGGACAGCCACAAGAGGTAATTCCCGCGTTGCCGGGATGTGAGATCCTTATAAGTCGGTAAATCAGGTATGTCTTGAATATCATCATTTATTGGATAAACTGGATTTTTTTCATCAATAATCCATATGGGCAAAGTTATATCGATACATGATGCCTCTGGGGATCTTAACTTCCCATCAGACCAAAATGTTATCGGATCTTTAATTGTAAAATCACCAATCTGTATTGATTCACCAACTCCCGCCCAATGTATTGATTCTGATTTGTTTTTTGTAGTTTTTGGAAAAATTATTGCATTTTCCGTTTTGCTTTGAGGATAACCGGATTCAGAAATTCCTTTAGGGGATATCACTTCAGGAAAAATCTGAATGTTTTCAACCCTCTGATCTTGAATTGAGTTTTCGTCAGATCTGACCGGATATCGGATCTCTTGTAAATTTGCACCGCAATTTGTGCAGAAAATGGATTTTTGGTTTTTTATTTCGGAAAAACACTTTTGACAATTTTTTTTATTTTCATTTTCAGGAATACCTGTTTTTTTTCGGGAAGAAAACATACTCGCACTGATAATAAAAAAATAGACTCCGGATATAATTGTGAAAATTCCTAAACATCCAAATATACTTTTTATCCAACATAATCGTAAATCAATGGTGTTTGGTGTTTTCCTTTTATTGGAAAGGAAAATCAAATTAATAATAAAATTCATTGAAAAAATTAATCCAAAAAAAAGTGCGAAAATTGTATGATAATTAATATTTGAAATTTCAAAAAAGGAAACAATTATCCCCAATCCAAAAATGAACGAGATTAAAATGTCTAATATTAGAACAAGGTAAAAAAGAATTGAATATCTAAACGACATCTCATTCGATTTGGATATGTCCATACTGAAATAAATGCAATAGGGGGGTAAATAATTATTTAATCAAATAATTCTTGTTGGACATGGAAAGAAGGATGTCCTTTATAAGATACTTTTGTTACACACTCCCAATCCCCGCCGCCTCCGGACAAACCTCCGCAAACTTACAACTCAAACACTCCCGCTGCGAAGGCCTGGCCGGGAAGTCCCCGTACTCATAGGAAGCATTCATCATCGCAAATTCCCGGGGGATCAGTTCCTGCACCTCGCGTAATTGTTCCTCGTAGAACGCATAGGGGTTTGTTGCGCCGGTCTTCAAGAAGACGAGTTCGGTGCTGATCGCGTCGGCACTTTTCTGGTAATACTCTTTTGCCCAGAGCACATCGCCGCCACCGGGAGTTCCGTCTCGTACTCATCATCGTCCCGGCCTGTCTCCCGGTCGGAGAGGACAATCAGAGCGTGAGGATAAAAAAAGTTGAGCCCGGCGTGTTCTCTAATTCCCTCGAATTCGATGGAATTAAACCGTATTGGGGGGCCCTCCCGGACACCGGGCTAACCGTTGGTGACAAATCGATATGGTTTTTCATCAAGCCCGGTCAGAAGTATCGAAAAAAGAATGAAAAAACAATTTTATAAAATCATTTTCACACCGCCCGGCACAAGGTTAATACTCCTGATTCCGAAGGTGAACTAAGAAGGAAACATGACTCTCTCGTTCACAAGGTCAGATGGTGTTAACGTCGATCTCATCCGGGAGTCCCATTGTAAAGTATGCAGCAAGCCCATCCCTCTGAACTACAAGGACTACGGGTATTGTATGGATTGCAAGGATCAGAAAGACCGTGAGCAGGAACTCATCATGTACGGGGTCACGGAATATATCCTGAAAGATCCTGTTGAAAAATTATCGGCAATCAACCGGGAGATCCGGGAATTCAAACACGACCGGACTCTTGCCGGAAAGCTTGGCGAATGCATGGTACATGTCATCATGCACCGGTATCCGCATCTCCGTGATGTGGACCTGATCGTTCCTGTCCCTTCCTCAAACCGTACCCGCGGATATAACCCGGCAACACTCCTTGCGGAATATGTTTCCCTTGCAATTGGTATTCCCTGCGAAAATATTCTGGCCAAGGATCCCGGCAGCCCCTTACAGCATGAACAACCGGCCGACAGGAAATGCGTGGATATGGTGGGAAAGATCCGACCAAAGAGATTAATTGATGGGGAGTCCGTACTACTGATTGACGATACGGTAATCAGTGGTTGTACTATGCGCGAATGTGCCCGGGTCCTGAAGGAAAATGGCGCTGGCAGGGTATATGGGCTTGTCGTGGGACGCGGCATCGATCGCAAACGACTTGAATTTCTGGAGCGGGAGGATGCACATCATGTATGACCGGATATCCCTGCTCGCCTGTGTCAACGATAAGGAAACTTCCCGGAATACCGGCTTTGCCAATGAATATTTCAGGAATGCAAAAATACAGGATTTTCTTGCAGGACTGATCCCCTGTTCCCCGGATTCACTCTGCTCCGGACAGAATCCGCAATTATTCAAAGCTTACCAGAAGATCAGGGAATCCCTCTCAACTTCGGATCTTTCATTGTATGCCGGGGAGATCGCACGGATCCGTGCGTCCGGGACGCAACTCATACCCTATGACTCCGATCGGTATCCCGGTCAACTCAGGGATCTGTCAGACCCCCCGTTACTGTTGTATCATAAGGGAAACCTGGTGGATTTCAATAATTGTATTGCAATCATCGGTACACGCACCCCTTCAGAATATGGGAAACAAATTACCCGGCAGTTGAGCAGTTCCTTTGTTAAAGAAGGGTATACCATAGTCAGCGGGCTTGCATCGGGTATCGATACCGAAGCACATCGTGGAGCTCTTGATGCCGGGGGAAAAACCATTGCCATTCTTGCCGGTCACATTGACGATATTTACCCAAGATCGAATGATTCCCTTGCCCAGGAAATCATGCAATCGGGAGCAATAATCTCTGAAGTATCAGCGTTCGTCAAAACGCATAAAGGCAGGTTCATCTCCCGGAACCGGCTTACGAGCGGAATATCCCACTGCGTTATTGCTGTGGAATCTCATGGCGGTGGCGGGACATTACGGCAGGTGACAACAGCCCAGTCCCAGGGTAAACCCGTCTTTGTATGCAGGCCTCATGATGATGATACGGAATCAGCGAAAGGTTTTGCTGAATTATGTAACCGGGGTGCAATTCCTATCGATTCTGCGGATGAGGTGATCCACTATCTCAGACAGGTACCATCTTCCCCGGCATCTGCCCGAAGTGGCGGGAAAAAACAATCGACCCTGGGAAGTCTGGATCAATTTTAACCTTGCCCGGAATTTTTTCTTCGCGATCCGGATCCCGATTGAAAATCATTTCCGGATCAACCAGACCATGCCCGGAAATTTCCAACCACCCTTTGATTGAAAACTTTTGAGCAGACCCTGTCCGGAAAATTTTAACCGGACCTTGATTGAAACATGAATCCGCATGTGCCTCTCCGAAGAGCGGGCGTGCGGGAAAAATGCATCAGACCCTGCCGGAAAATTTGTAATCGGATCCTGATTGAAAAATTCCGGGCAGACCCTGATTGAAAAAAATTTGCCGGACCTTGCCCGGAAAATTTCAATCGACCCTCCGGACCCTGCTTGAAAGTCGCGTACCGATCAACCGGACCGTGCCGGAAAATTTTCTGCCACACGTTGATTGAAAACTTTTGAGCAGAGTTTGTGTGAAAAAATTTCAAGTGAACCGAAAAATAAAAAAATCGCCCCCGCCTCCCATACTCACACCCCAAAATCCCCTTTTTTTCAGCACTTAACAACGTCACCAATCCGGCCACGCCACGCCCCCCGTTCCCTTAAAATTCCCAAACAAAGCCCAAAATGACCCCCGTTTTAGCTCAGATCACCCCCTGTTCGATCGAAAACTCCAGGATATTTTGCATGAATAGGGGGTCCGGTACCAAACGGGTAAAATTCACGTCGATACACACCGGAAGATTCCCGTACCGGAGCCCCAAAGCTGAGCTTCTTTTCATTTTCCACCTACTACCCTCAATCCGGAAAACGATCGGCCATCCAATTGACGCTATTAGCGGTTTTTTTAAAGCCCGATAACCCCCGAATCCAGCCAAACCGGGCCCGATATGCGATTTTCCAAAAACAATAGTGTCGTTTTTCCATGAATTACTGTCAATTTGGGGGTCGGGGCTCCTGTCCGTGGAGGAGGTCTCCGACGGAGAAGTGAGTTGAGCGGAATGCAGGTCTCCATCAGTCCCGGGCCGGAATAGTCGATCTCCAAAAAGGGGGTTCTTTTCCTTTTGACCATCCTATCCCCCCAGCGAAAAAAGGGGCTGCTGGAAGCCCGCTAAATTGCAGGGTCGAAATCCCTGAAAATAAGCCCGATGGGGAAAATACCCGGTTTAAGCAGTATTTTTTCTGAGCGTGGACACCATTTCCCTCCCTCAAAAAACTGCCATCGTCCGATTGGCAAAAGGAGCGTTTTACGGGGTTATTTGGGATGAGGGTATGTCACATCCCTGCACAGGGGTCCAGGGGGGAGGTCTATACCGGGAATTTCCCGGCTCAAAATAACATCTTGATTAAGATAGAAAAAGAACGCAACGCCACTGATGAACGGTTCGACACAGGGAGGTAATTTCCCCTGTCTTAAATTCTATCGGCAAACGTTTGCCAAACCCTTCTCCAAATTCAAATCTTAATTGTGCACTCANTGCGTGCATAATTCTACACCGACAGTGACAACGANCATTGTATACTTTCTGCCCGGGCCATGATCGGCCCCTCCTTAGTGCCAGGAATCCCCCCATCCCATCCCTCCCTGGGTGGCAGGGTTTCTCACGCCCCACCCCCGGTCCGGTGAATGCTGGACATTGTCCGGTCGAAAACTCCTGGAGAAATTGCATGAAGTGGGGGTCTGGAAAGATGCAGAAATTTTACACTGGCCGGGTTGGGAGGTATACATGGAAGGAGATGTTCTCCGACCGANTGTGGGTAACTTTTCCTCACNGGATTTTTTAAGAACGATTTTGATTTCTCCCGCTATCGCAGGATTAATATTTTCCGGACNCTTATATCTCACAACTATCATGAGCACGAAAGCGAGAGTTACGGCAATATCCAGAACTCCTGTCATGTCGTCCGATCCCGACGCAGAGTCCCCCCTGTCCCCGGTCCAGCGGATGCGGGGGAAGATCCATCTTGCGGACCCCGAAATGATCCGCCGCATTATTTTTGATCCTTCCCTGGAGCAATAAGAAATGGNGGTCGGGTCCGGCAGTGACGCGACAATTTTCATAGATGCAAATATTTTTCTTAAATACTATTCTCAGCAACGGAAAGGATGCTGCAGCCTGCACACGATTTCTCGAAAATGCAGATGCGGGTACAATTCGCACAGCGACTTCCGTGATTGTTCTTAACGAGGTACTTCACCGCCTCATCATCGCTTCTGTCGTAAGCAGCAGCGGGATCGCTCCCGAATCAGCGGTTCAGCGGATAAAGAACCACCCGGAACTTATCCGCGATGCAGGAGCCGTGTGGGAAGTCATGGAAAATATCCGAAGCATCCGTTCCATGAAGGTATACGGGATCTCTCCTGCAACGTGTGAACGATCGCTAGCCATCATGCAGCAATGGGGGCTGTTAGGAAACGATGCTCTTCACGTTGCCTGCATGGAAGAGCATGCGATTGAAACGATCGCAACCTATGACCGGGATTTTTCGCGGGTATCGGGAATCAAAATCCTTAAAACCGGTTGAAACCGGATGATTTTTTCTTGTGGTTTTTCCTGCTCCGGAAATTTCGTGGTCGGTCTTTCACCTGAAATTTTCTACCGGACTTTGATTGAAAAATTTTGAGCCGTTGTTGATTGAAAAAATTTCAAGTTGATCTGTCAATAAAATTTTCTCGCGAAACCCTCATAACGAAACTCCCTTCTCCTCCTTTCCTCACACCTCCCAAATCCCCTACCATCATTTTTTCACATTCCCTTCCTTCCGCCCCCGGCCTCCGCCCCTATTCTCACCACAACAAAGCCCTCTCTGATTTCCGTCTTTGTGAAGACCCTCCGANTGCAAATAGAAAACTCCTGGAATAACAGCATGAAGTGGGAGTCCGTAAGAAAACCCAAAATCCACATCGGCATCCGACGTAACTCATCTTCGTTCCGAGCCCCAAAACAGCCCTTCCTTTCATTTTCCCCCTGCTTCAGGTCATCTCAAGGGAAATTTGCCCTCCAAAGCGCAATAAAGAAGAAACTTTTAAGACTCAAATTGGGCGTTTTTTGACATTTACGGCCCGAAACAGGGGCCATAAAANTGCGGTGAACAAAAAAAGGGNAATCTGCTCAAATAATGCAGGAAAATGTTACCCTGTTCATCTTCCGGTACACCAGTCTCCGTCGGAGAAGTGGGTCTGCGAAAGAGCATCTCTTACTGCGTCCCGGGCCGGAATAGTCGATCTCCAAAAAGGGGGTTCTTTTCCTCTTGACCCTCCTACCCCCCAGCGAAAAAAGGGGGCTGCTGGAAGCCCGCTAAATTGCAGGGTCGAAATCCCTGCAAATCAGCCCGAAGGAGAAAATACCCGGTTTAAGCAGTATTTTTTCTGAGCGTGGACACCGGTTTCCAATCGCTAAAAAACACCTTTGTCCGATTGGCAAAAGGAGCGTTTTACGGGATTATTTGGGATGAGGGTAAGCTCCGTCCCCTCACACTTGTGATTCGGAAGAAAGATTCCTCACATCAAGGCTCTGGTATTCTGAATAGTCCTTCCTCGGCAGGTATTCCTCAGCATGTATTCCTCGGCAAGAATCCCGGCAAGAATTTTTCTCAGGGGATAATATGTTTTTGCGGATTCATCCCGGAAGATGATAGAGTTTCCATTCTCTACGGGAAGAATGGAGAGTTTGTTCTGTTTGAAAATTTTTGGACGGGAATCGTTCGTATCAAGTTTAGCAAGGAGCCGTGGTTCCCGGCTTCCCGCCACTTTGATCGCATCCGCAGTGACAGAGACAAAACCCTGGCGCTCGATTTCCGCTAAGGAGGGGAAGGCTGTCGAATATTTTTTCCCAGGCTTCGTCATTTTTGTGTCATAAAAAAACTCACATCACGTCTTTTTTACAGGATAATTCGTAATAATCAGTTCGTTAATATTTCCGCGACGCGAGCCGTTGCAGTTGATCATGCGCTTTGCGGGAACACGCTCTATGGTATAATCGGCAAAAAGATCGTCAAAGAAGGTATCATCGGGATTCTCATTCTTCGGATCAGAATTACTGAGCATGATCATTGCACCTTTCTTATCGAGTTCTTTGAAAAACTCAACCAGCCGTACCTGATCGGTATCGGAAAAACCGTTCTTTGAGTAGGAAGTAAATGAGGAAGTCTGGTTGAGAGGACGGTACGGGGGATCGAAATACATGAATGTCTGGTCATCTACAAATTTCTTACAATCGGTGAAATCGCCCAAAATTATCTGGGTGGTTTTTAACAATGTGGAAACATCGTTTAAGTTATCTTCGTTCAGGATATCGGGTTTTTTGTATCTCCCGAACGGTACATTGAATTCACCTTTGCTGTTCACCCGGAACAGGCCGTTGAAACAGGTCCGGTTGAGAAAGATCAGCTGGGCCGTCCGATCTACCCAGCCGGGATTGTATTTCGTAAAGTCAAATCCCGGCAGGTTCTCATTCAATAATTCCCGGACTTCATAGAAAAATAATTCTCTTTCCGTCTCATTTTTCGAGAGGTACTCTGATTCTAATTTCCCGAGTTCCGCGATTAATTTCTTCACGGATTTTTTAATCACGCGGTAGGCGAGCACAAGCTCTGCGTTTGCGTCGCAGATGTAACAATGATCAAAAGAAAATCGTTGATTGAGATAGAAGAAGAACGCACCGCCACCAATGAACGGTTCGACATAGGTGGTAATCTCCCCATTCTCAAATTCTATCGGCAAACGTTTGCTGAACTCGTTGAGTAACTGGGTCTTGCCTCCGGCCCATTTGAGAAATGGCCGGGCTGCGGGAACGAGTTTCGTTTGTTTTGCCATGTTTGGGAGAATACCGGTCAGTATGAATTTCTTGTCTATGATGTCAGCTTTCTAACATTATAGGATATTGAATTGAGGGAGGAGGGATCAGGGCCGGGAAAATGAGCAGTCCCCGGATTTCAGCAGGACCCGGTTGGGCCTTGACAGAATCCCGGTCGACCCCTGCCCGGAAAATTTCAGGCAGACCTTGCCCGGAATTTTTTCTTCGCGATCCGGA
>JGI24732J26686_1000762_pt1 | contig 15259 bp, 10 predicted proteins | sample EPASupsiteHSE623_FD_26686 | JGI IMG/M metagenome (IMG submission 26686)
CACGCCCGGGCTGGAGTGCGTCCGAATCAATCCGGACGGCAGCTTCACGGCCAAGTTCACCTACAACAATCCCAATGGCGGGATTACCATTGCCAAGGGTGACAATAATAAGATCGAGCCCGCGCCGCTGAGCGGCTCGCAGCCCGAGACCTTCTTAGGCGGTCTGCATTCGTTCACGGTGGTCTTCGATCCCAGCGTGCCCATCACCTGGGGGCTGGAGGGGCAGCAGGCGGTGGCCTCAAGGGAGTCTCCCAGCTGCAGCATCGGCACGCCCCTGGCTGTTCTGAAGACCGCCGACAAGACCGCCGTCCTGGCCGGAGACACGATTACCTTCACCCTCAGCGTAACAAACACCGGAGCAGTTGATGTCGATGATGTGCAGCTGGTCGACACCCTCAGTCCGGGTTTCATCTACCAGAGCGCGCAGCCGGCGCCCGGTGTCATTGACGGAAACAAGCTCACCTGGAACCTGGGGATCTTGACGCCGCAGCAGACTGTGCAGGTCGTCCTCAAGGCTCAGGTGGACCCGTCTTTGTGTCCCAACCAGAACCTCCTGACTTCAGACGGCGTCCTGGTCAATACGAACACTGAAAACCAGCTCGGCGTCCTCGCTGTATCCGGCGACCCCGCCAACATTCGGCAGATCATTGATGCTCTGACCCGCAACAAGACCAAGCTGGAGGTCAAGATGGACCGCATCAGAATGCACCGGGATGCTTTCAACAAGACCCTGGCTGCTCTGAACACGAGCGTCAAGATCATTGACGGGGCGAAGTACACCATGAACAACTACACGGACGTGCTGACCGGCGAGAGCCTGAGCGAGCAGTTCAATGCCACAGGCGTCCTGGTCGCAAGGGAGTTTTCCCGGCCTGCCAAAGAAGACCTCTTGAGGACGGAGTACTCGGCCACGGGCGAGGTGCTCTCGGACTTCTACGACTTCAAGCCGACCAAGGAATCCCTCAAGATCGAGTACAACAAGCCGAGCGTCGGATACAGGACTTACACCGTGAGATACCTGCCCACGGGAGACACCCTGATCATGGTGGTCGACTCCTATGGAAACGTCTTGAGCAGGGAGTATGAGCGGAGGCCAGGCATAGCGATTTTGCCTGGGCCACTGGGCAATTGTGTCAAAGCGTACGGCATGGTCGCCGGTACGCCGGTCGAGAGCAACGAGGCATGTGTGCAGGTGATATGGAGCTGCCAGGGACCGCAGCCGACATCAGGTATAACGGTTACCAAGGTGGCTGACCGTGAAGTTGCAGCTCCAGGTGATACTATCAAGTACACATACACAGTGAAGAACATCGGAAGCACGGGGATCGTTACACTAAACCTCAAAGACGATAAGCTTGGCTTTGTGATGGTCAATGAACTCGTCAATCTGGACCCTGGTGATGAGATCACTAAAACCGCTTTGTATAAAGTGAATATCACAGATGTACCAATATTGAAGAATACAGTTGTTGCAGTGGGATACGATTCCAACGGAATTGAGGTGATATCCGACCCGGCTTTTGAAGAAGTGAAAATCGTCAGCGTATGTCTGACCAAGACCGCCTATCCGAAGGTCGTGAAGCCCGGAGACTATGTGACATATACTATTAATTGGACCGGTGGTTGTGGCAATATCGGATATCAAGTATTAGATGAATATCCAAGCGGAGTTGCTTTTATTTCTGCATCGCCATCGCCAGACAAAGGGGATAATATTTGGATTCTAAAGACGAGTCCAGAAACGATCACTATTTTGGTGCAAGTTGCGCAAAATATAGGCAACACATCCTTTGATATGGGCCAGGGTGTGACTGGAACGGGATTCGTGAATATCCACAACGATATTCGTACTAATCCCGTCATACTAAGTAATACTGCAAGGCTGCTTGACCCCAACGGAAATCGGACAATTAATTCCGATGGAACACCGATAGTTGCATACGCCGATGTCAACGTCGGACCGCCCAGCATCTACGCCGCCCTGCGTGAGCACGGCAGCGGCAATTATGCCAGTGAGGACCTGATCAAGTACCGCAACTACAACCGCTCCATCGAGTGGAACAAGAGCCTGAAGGCCGTCTACCAGCCCACCACCTTCTCCTTGCCGGGCAAGAGAGATATCGACTACAAGACCAAGTGGATTGAGAAGGCCAGGTCCAAGAATTACGCCACTGGTGGCACCACAAACGAGGAGTACACCTACGCCAACAGGATCGACCGCGAGGCTTACATGAAGCTGGATGAGAACGGCTCCACCACCATCACAGACACTGTCTTCCAGGGCGTGGGCCACATCGGCCTTCTCAAGTTAGATGCCAGCGACAATAAGACGCAGAGAAACGCCACAAAAGTCTTCGAATCACAGGAGGACTACGTGGGCGATTTCCTGATCCACCAGATGTTTGACGAGTACGGCAAGAATGCGGAGTACGAGAAGTCAGTTAGAGGAACTGGGTACGTGTCTGCAGACCGGAACGTGGGACGTGCCCAGAAATCCTACGAATCCGGCACGGGAAGCTACCGGAGCGACGAGAGGATCAGCACTGTGGTCAACTACATGGCCAAGGACATCAAGCTCGTGCATGCTCCGACCAACTACACCTATATTCCGGGTGTCTCCGTGGCCAGCAACTTGCTGTGGAATGAAGGCATGTGGTCCAAATCGCCCGTCAGCCTGATCAGCGAGAAGTTCTCCTCGGCGGAGAGCCTGGAAAGGAACACCAAGGCCAATGGCCTGAACGAGATGAATACGGAGGCCAAGGTAGTCGGCCAGGCGGATTTCAGGACGATTTACACAACCTTAAACAGAACCGACACCAGGACGAACCACAATGATATCGACATAGATGAGCGCTATTCCGGAGACTTCGCCATCAAGAGGATGACGCGCCTCACCGGCGTTGCCAAGTACAACCGGCCCCACATCAGCATCAGCAAAGAGGCCAAAGTGGATCTGCTCAACAACACCTTTGCCGACTACAGGATCACCATCGAGAACAACGGTGATCGGTCTCTCGGGCCGGTGTACGTGAAGGACATATTCCCACAGGGAACGGATTATGTCTACTCATCCCTGAGACCGGCGGAGCTAACTGACGACTATGCCAACTGGACGCTGCTCAGCCTCGGCATCGGAAGCCGTGTAGTCATCGACCTGAGGCTGAACATAATCCAGCAGTCGCCCAACCTCATCAACAGGGTGCAGGCCGCTGGTATGTATAGCGACGGAGTGGTTATGGCAGGAAACTTCTCAGCCGTGCAGCTCCAGTGGCTGACCTGCTGCCCGCCGCAGATCTCCGCCTCCAAGAGGGCCTGGATCGATTCCCAGGATCCGCAGGTGGTCTGGTACCGCCTGGATCTGCGCAGCCGGGAGAGGTACAGCATGGTTGCCTTCATAATAGACCAGCTGCCGGAGGGCATGAGGTTCCTTAACTCGTCTCTGGAGCCCTCCGAGAACAACTCCAACCAGATGACCTGGACCATCCTGAACCTCGCTCCTGGCGAGACCAAGAGCATCGTCTACAGGGCCAGAGCCCTGAACAGGGGCACCTTCGTGAACAGGGCGCACATCGATGCCTACTCCGTGGACGGACCGGACTCCGCCTCTGCGGATGTCGAATCGCGCATAGATCTTGCCATAGGAGGCGAAGCCATACCCGCACTCTTCGACCATTGGCCGCTGCCCGCCTGCTTCGGCCTGAACTGCACGCTGCAGAACTTCGGCTCTGATTGGGTGCCCTGCTACACCTGCGGAGCAGGCGGCGAGTCGAGGATCACCACGGTCACGCCGCCCTGCCTCTCCTGCGTCAATGCGGGAGATGATCGTCTGCCCTGAGGTGAGATCATCGCGTCCCGTCTAAAAGAAACGGTACCGGATTCCCTGGAATAATGGCAAAGGCCATGAGGGAAGAGCCGCTAAATCCAAGCTCTTCCGCTCTCTCTTTTTCCAAATGGTTGATTTTATGGTTGATTTTTGATTTGATTTTGATCTGATCTGCATTCTATCCTGATCCACAAATAAATTCCGCACATCTGCTGGATGGCTGCACATGGATTGCACTGTCTTTGTGCCGGCGCCGGGGCAATTAGAAAATTGTGCGAGCGAATGAATCTTTGAGAAGCGTCAGCTCTTTGTGGTGACGCTCATCGGATATGCTTCTACCATGCCGTCGTCGACCATGGGGTCTGTATGCAGCCCGCCGGACGAATCATTGATGGAATGGCCCACGGGCACTTTTCCCCAGCTCCAGAGGTCGTTTGCCGAATCATTGTTTGCACTGGTCTGGTTTGTGGTGTTGTTGTCGATGGTTCCGAGAATGGACCTACCGGTATCTCCGCTGAGTTGCATCGGCGCAGCAACGCAGTTCAAGGCCAAGAGCAGGAAGATCAGGCAGAATGTCATTGCGCTTTTCATATCATGAACCCCAAAACCCGATATTTCTGGGCGCATAAATAATCTGTGCTTCAGCCGGCCTTGGGCTTGATGTGAAAAAAGAAGACAAATATATAAAATATGGATATAAAATGTGGATATAAAGATGGATATAAAATATGAATATAAAAGATGAAGCCAGGATATGGAAAATAGTATGTGGAAGATAAGACGCAGAATATGAAAAGGAAGGGCTGATGAGGACAACCAAAACGTCATCCGTGAGCGGTCTCACTCATATGCGCTCCGGACCTCGCAGACTCGATCATCTGTTCGCTCCCTTCTATCTTTTTCAGGATGATGGTCCCGTCTCCCAGGTGGTCCACAGCGATCTTGTCTCCCGGGCAAAGATCCAGCCAATACCTGATAGTAAGAGGAAGCTGGACTCTGCCGTTAGCATCTATGCTTGTAATCATACCCACTCACCATAGATCTACCACAATCCTGCTTTATAAAAGGATTATTCTGAGATGAGGTTCACATGAAACCTAGAAATGAGATTTAGCGGCAAATCTGATCCATATCTTGACCTGTCTTCGCAGAAATGAGATANCNCAAAACAGGTTCAAAAAGTGAATGAATGCCGGCATTCCTTGCGTTCCCGGGCGCCGATGGGGATGANGAATGAAATGGCAGAGATGCCTCTTTAGCAGTCTATGCCGTCGCATCCGGTATGCTCTTTCTCTTTCACCGGGTTTTCATGGAACTTGAGCGTTTTTTCCACCTCGAACTTGCCTGTGAACGCCTCATGCACCTTGACATCCTTGCTGAGCAGCTTATGCATCTTGGCGTCCGTTTGCCAGGTTCCATTGAAGGCGTTCTTGGTCTCGATGGCCACGGTATGGACCGGCGAGACGGCAAGCATCTGGGCGATCTTCTTGGGATCGGTCATGTAAGAGGCCGGGTTGGTGGAAGCAAAGTAGGTCCCGCCAACTCTGTCCATCTCCGTGACTGAGAAGGACTCCGTGACCTCCGCGCCGATGCCGCCCCAGAAGGAGTTGGAGCGAATGTGCTTGAATCCCACCAGCGGGGTCTTGCCGGAGTAGGTTAGCTTGGTGCCCTCCCACAGATTGAGCGGCACGGCTGAGCCATTGCCCATGCCGGGAAGTTTGGCAGCTCTCTGCGCCTCGACGGTGCCGCTGTCCATCTCCAGGTCCCCGTCGCCGGTCATAAAGTTGCTGTACTCCAGAGCAATCTCCCTGTCCTTAACGGAGACACCCACCTCGAAAGCGCCTGTCCCCGTCACCTTCAGCCTGTTGCAAAAGTCTCCGTCCTGCAGCGGCTCGGTGATGGCGGGCGTTCCTTCCGCCAGCTCCACAGCCAGGAGAAATAGTAGCAACAAAGCTAATGCTGCTCCCCTCGTGTTTCTTCCCCATTTTTGGATCTTCAGAACTAATTGTGATCTTCTAGCTAAAAAAGCTATTGTAGCCGGGGGAGAATTTCAGCCATGATATGGCCCTCGAATAATATCAATTATCATCAATTTTGCTATCCGGCGAGATCCTGAGCCTTTGCGCCTTTTGGCATCGGCGCTCATATTCATACGGGATGCTGGTCCACAGATTTGCCTCCCGGCACGCTGAAGCTTGCCGGGCATTTGCCTGCACCGTTATCGCTGCAGNCCTCGCCTGGAACATCAAANTCGCNATAATAATTTCCGTCCCAGAGGTTCTGTCCATCGTCGAAGGCATTTTGCTTGTTCTTATCCAGGCGGTTATTGAAGATGGTATTGTTGTTTGCTCCCTGCAGACGAATGCCGTAATCCAGGTTTCCGGTCACGGTGTTCTCGCGAATGCTGTTGTTCCTGCCTCCCAAAATCAAGATGCCGTTGAAGTTATTGCTCACATCGTTGCCGGAAACTGTATTGTTATTGGATAGCACCTTGATCGCTCCCTCATCCGCTGTCTCGGTCGGCCAGCTTCCCGAGTTTACGATCTTAAAGCCCTGCACCGTGATCCCGTCTGCTCTCAGTGTGATAGCGCTCCCGCTGGCCGTTGCATCCAGCACGGNCATACCNTGGCCGGTCAATTTGACGGCTCTTTTCACCTGCAGATGCTCGTAGTACTTGCCTCCCATAACCACGATGGTATCCCCATCATGGGCAGCGGATAGGGCGGCCTGAATGCTGCCTCCCGCCTGGACGACGTAGCTCGATCCACAGGCAAGTGCGGTCACGAGATGAACAAGAAGGAGAAGGATGAGAACTCTCATGATGCTATAATCATCTGGAATTGCCAAGGTAAATAACCCTCAGTTCGCCTGGGCTTTCTTTGCGAACAAACAACGCAAACAACGGGACACAAAGAAACTTTCGGTAGTGTGATCTTTGGTCCTGCCCATCGTCTGCCGGATATTTATAAAATTTATCGGCAGTGCCGCTTGCTGCGTTGAATCCGATGGCGCTGCCCCAAAGATTGTTCAATGACAGCATAAATGCTTTCGCGCATACGTCAAGATGTCCATAATCTCCATCGCATAATTGTTGATGCGGCAATATTTTCTCGCCCGTGCCGGATGGCACCGATAGCTTGATCACATCTCCCTGTCTACAGGAAGATCGATGTCTGGAGATCTCGCCATTATCATGGATGTGGCAGGTACCGTCCTCAGGATGTATCGCGTAGCCAAGGACATCCGCCGCGGCATCATGATGGAGAAGATCGTCACCTGGGAGCTGATCATGGAGACGGAAGGGCGTGCCCTGGTGGTTCCCCAGATCGATCCAAAGCTGGTGGTCTCCTGTCGCCCCGATGATCCTTTGAGCGTCCTTGTCCTTGGCCGGGAGGAGTCGATTGAGATCAGCTGCAGCAGCAGTCCCGTCTCCAAGGAAGAGGTCATCCGCATCCTCTGCCGCTCCACGGCTAAAATTCGCGAACTTCAGGAAGTGTATCAGGCCGTCTCGACCAGGTGCCCGAACAACTACCAGACCACGGGTGTGATCGTGGACGAAGGTCTGCAGGAGGTGACGCATGCCTTGAGCACAGGCGGCGCACCCTTTCCCGGCTTGAAAGAAGTCCTCGGTCGCCTGGAAGCCCTGGGGGCCGATGTCTATGTGGCCTCGGGGGACAGCATGCGTAGCCTCGCCAGCCTCAAGGAATGGGGTTTTGATCTGGGGAGATTCTATCCCGTCTCCAGCCCAAAGCGCAAAGCAGAGATTGTAAAAGATCTTAAGAGAGACTATCGCCGGGTGGTAATGGTCGGTGACGGCCTAAACGACATTTACGCCCTTCGGGCAGCAGATCTCGGAGTCCTGACGCTGCAGCAGGACACCAGGCCGCCACAGCAACTCCTATGCGCAGCAGACAAAGTCATTCGGGATCTTCGGGAACTGCCCGGGATCATACGAATGCAAAATTAGCCGAAATAGGCAAAATTTGCGGATCTGATGAAGAGATAATTGCAAAAGAAGATTCTTAGAAAATCATAATTTTTCCCGGGAAAGGGGATGGAATGATCGGATCCTTTGACCAATGCCTCCTAAACTGAATAATACTAAGAAAAGTATTTATACTATGATCATTCACTTGTGCCCGATAGTCTTTTAGGTCATTTCGAGACGAAATAACACCAGAAGATACTAGGAGTAGCCCATAGATGTTCGAAGAGCTGTTAGAGCTATACAAAACAAAAGCCGAAGAGATTGAAAAGGATCGAAAAGAAGCACAAGCGATGATCACGCTCGTTTCGGCGATTGAAAAGATGTCCAAGGAGATGAGTTCCAAGGAGAACGATGTGGAACTCCTGGGCAGGCTGCTGGATCAAGTGGACCGCCTCTCCAAAGAGGTGGCCGATCTGAAGAGCCAGCTTCGAGCCCGTCAGGGACGGCCTGCTCCTGTTCCTGAGGCTGCACCGACCGAGGGCAAAGCCCTGGACAATCACGCCCGATCTCTCATCGATATCATTGCGGAGAGGCCGGGGCGGTACACCACCAGCGAGCTGGTGGATATGCTGGGCCTGAACAAGACCACCGTCATAAGCGTGATGAAGCGTGCGTTGGATATCGATCCCAAACACGTTAGGATGACGCAGGGAAAGAGGCGTAAGCTCTACCTGTCTTATGTTCCTGAGGATGATGCACAGAAGGGCGAAGCAAGTGCAGGCCCAGGCGAGTCCGATCGGATGAAGCTTGAACTCATGGCCATGACTTGATGATGGCAAACACTACATAAAATCGTATGCAGTTAAGGATTGCATGAAAGCTGGCTGGCAGGCATTGAGGGCCCGTCAGCTTGGCTTATCCATCCATGACGTATGGCAAATCCAAATTGTCTGATTGCCGGGAAGAATGCGCCAGGCGCTTGATCATATGGCTGAATCGATCAAAGTTTAAATTCGATTTAGAGATATATTTATCCTCTGCAGTCTGATCAGTATTGTGATGATGTTTATGTTTTTTAATGAATGCCGGCCCCGGTACAAAGGACGCCTCACAGTTGCCTCGCACAGGATAGAGATACTGAATACCGCGTCCGTCCAATGTCTGCATTCCGTAGTGGTTTGAGATGTACCATCAGATCCTGCATATTCGATTCATGATCAGATCGGCTTTCGGCTGCAAGTTCCCGCTGCAAAATTGTCATGAAAGGAGTTTCCGGGATCTTTTCGAATAAGCAAACTATTAAATAACTCCATCTCTACTGCGAGAAGATCGAGGCTTGATACGAAGGCATCCAATGGCTGGTTCAGACGATTCCGGTAGTGCGTCCGGCCGACAATCCGGAGAGAGGCGGGAGTGCCTGCAGAAGGAAGAATTGGAGTTCTGGGAGCGCCAGACGAGATGCGGAGACGAGGTGGATCTCAAGCTGGCCCGCGATCTTCCGGACGACACTCCCGAATTTATCTTAGGCATGCTCTCTGATTTTGAAAAGGATGCAGCCGGGTTTTGTTTTGACGGTGCTGAAGGCCGGGTACTGGATGCCGGGTGCGGCAACGGGAACCTGCTGCTTCGCGCCCTTGGCGAGCGGCGATTCGGGGGCAAAATCACGCAGCTCGTTGGCATGGACTTCTCTCGCAACATGCTCAGCCGGGCGGCCTGCCGGACGGATGGAGATGCGAGGGCAGGCTTCCTGCAGGGCAGTGTAACCTGCCTTCCCTTTCGGGATCAGTCGTTTGATTGGGTGGCCAGCAGCGGCGTTCTCACCTGTCTTCCCACCGTCCGGGACGCTAGGGGTGCGCTCCTGGAATTCAACCGCGTCCTGCGGCCGGGAGGGATTCTGGTGGTAGACTTCTTCAACCGCATCTCCCATTACACACTGGTGAGGAAACATCTCTTTGGCGAGTCGATAAATCCGCCGGAGTACGTCTCACCATCCGAGTTTCGAAGAGAGCTGGCGAGTGCGGGCTTTCAAGCACTCGGTTATCATGGTTTCGACTTTAAGCCCTGCCAGGGTTACCTCTTCATGAGCCGTTGGCGGCGGCTGGTCGATCCGCTCTTTGTGCAAGAGAGGCTTTCGCGTTTTCTGGAATGCAGAGTCGCGCCGGAAAGTCAGGCTCTGAGCCTGCTCGGATACAGGATCTATGTGAAATGCATTAAAAAATAATCTTGGTAAATGATTTTAAATGTACAGGCATTCCTGAATGTTCTTCGCGCACATCCTGGAAATTTTCCTAATTATTGGGCAGAGTTCGCGAATTCTTGCCTGATTTCCCATCTTGAATTAGTTTACTATCAAAGGCTTGGTCTTTCAGCGTTCTATCTTGATGGCAGTTGATCATTCAAATAGGAGCAATAATGATTTTAAATAATTTGTGTCAATAATTCTCAGGCGGTTTTCGAATTTGGCGCATAAAATTGTGATTCTCAGGGATATTAGTAAGATTTATATTCAGCCGGACCAAAAACAACGTCCGTTGGATGGGAGATAATGCGGTCGGATGTGAAGCTATTCATCCTTTCTATGGGGCAGGAAAGGAACGACAAGCCACAGATTGCGCCGGGCAAACAGAAGATTTTGAAAAACGAAAAATCTGCCGTGCGTTTATTGCAGATCTCGCCGCACGGCTCAGGCCATATGGCCTGACGTTTCTGCATACTTCTTCCAAGTTTTTTTTCGCTTTTATTGCGGCTGCCTTTCATTCAGAGCGAAGGTTCATGAGCGATTCGCTTTACTGGTTGCGTCTTTTTCGCGGGCGGAGCGTCTTGAAGCGCTTGCTCCGGCAGGCGGTCGCGCCGGTATCAGGCATCTCCTGCCGTCTCCTATCAAGTCCCCGCGCCCGGCCGTCTGCAAGCCCTCTTTGACCAGATCATAGTTCTTCGGATCACGATACTGCAAAATGGCTCTCTGGATTCTCTTCTCCCTTCCTTTTGGCACATGAATGCTCTCTAAAGTGAAAGGGTCAAGCCCGGTGTAGTACATGGCCGTCGAGACGGTCATGGGCGTGGGAGTGAAATCCTGCACCTGCTCGGTGTACATGTGATGATCCCGCAGGTACTCGGCCAGCTCTATCATATCCCGGATGGTGCAGCCGGGATGGCCGGACATGAGATAGGGCAGAAGGTACTGCTCCTTTCCGAGCTCTTTGGAAACCTTCTCGAACCGTTCCCGGAAGGCATCCAAAACCTCCCGGGGCGGTTTATGCATGCACGCCGTCACGCCGGGCGAGATATGCTCAGGAGCGATCTTCAGGTGGCCGGAGACATGGTACTGGCAGAGGTCGTGCAGATAGTTCGAGGAATTCGAATCGGCTACTATCAGATCATGCCGGACCCCGGAGCCGATAAAGACCCTGCGAACTCCGGGAATGCTTCTCAGACGGCGAAGCAGCTCCACCTGGCGGGAATGGTCCATGTCAAGGCTGGGGCACTTCGCCGAGCAGAGTTTATCCCGGCATGCGCCCTGCTTCCAGCGGGCGCAGACGAGGCCGTACATGTTGGCCGTCGGGCCGCCCACATCCTGAATTATGCCCTTGAAGCCCTTCATTTTCGTTAGCCGCACAGCTTCCCGCAGAATGGAGTCGAGGCTTCGGCTCTGCACAATCCTTCCCTGGTGATGGGTCAGGGCGCAAAAGGAGCATGAACCAAAGCAGCCTCGGTGGCTGGTGATGGAGAACCGGACCGGCTCCAGTGCGGGAATGCTCTCTCGATAGGATGGATGGGCCAGGCGCTGGAAAGGCAGTTCGTAGACGGCGTCCAGCTCCGTGCTCGTCAGCGGCCGGGCGGGCTTGTTCTGGATTATGATCGTCTTGGGGTGCGGCTGGACCACGCCGCGTCCCTGAAAGGGATCTTGCTCGCCGTAGTGCAGCGCGAATGCCTGAGCGTATTTTTTCTTGTCGGAGGAAACTTCGGAAAAGCCGGGGATGGCCAGGCAGTCCGATCGCGTAGGAGAGGTCTTCCACCATCTTATCTCCTCTTTTACCGCGGTTCCCGGCACATCCCCTATCTCATTTGCTCTCTCGCCCCTCTCCAGTCGCAAAGCCACTTCCCGGAGGGGATTCTCGCCCATTCCGTAGACCAGCAGGTCGCCGGGTGCGTCCGCCAGCATGGACTGGCGCACCGAGTCCGACCAGTAGTCATAGTGGGCGAACCTGCGCAAACTCGCCTCGATCCCGCCCAGGACTATGGGGACGCCGGGAAAGAGGGCGTGTACCTTGTTGGCATAGACGATCAGTGCCCGGTCGGGCCGGCAGAGAGCCCCGCCCGGCGAATAGACATCCGAGCTGCGCCGCTTCAGGTTGGGTGTGAGGTTGTTCACCAGGGAGTCTACGTTCCCGGAGGTTATGCCGAAGAAGAGCCCTGGCCTTCCCAGCCGCTGAAAATCGTCATCTCTTCTCCAATCCGGCTGGGCGATGATCCCCACGGTGAATCCTGCATCCCAGAGCACCCGCCCGATCAGAGCTGCCCCGAAGGAAGGATGATCGACATAGGCATCTCCGCTGATCAGAATTATGTCCAGCTGCTCGATTTCAAGATTCTTGCATTCCTGCAGGGACATGGGCAAGAATGCGGGCTGCTTCATCATCTGCGACAAAGAAGCTCCTTTTGCATCATAAAGTCTTCCTCTCCGGCAATTTTATGATTAAGAACTTCATAGTAGTATGCTTGGGAGAGGCAATGAAGAGCAGCGGATCAAACTGGACATATCTAGCGGTGCTGGTTGCGGCAGCCTTCATCTTCACGGCTGTTGCCGGGGCGAACACGATAAGCGTCAGATCGGGCCAGAGCATTCAGGCGGCGGTGAATGCCGCAAGCGCAGGCGATAAGATAGAGGTTGAGAGCGGAGCGTACCGCGAGAGCCTGAACATCACAAAACCGATCGTCCTGGCGGGCAAAGGAAGGCCGCTTCTGGACTCCGGGGCAATTGGCAGCGCCATAACCCTTCGCGTCGATGGGGTTGTGATATCCGGTTTCGATATCAGATCCACGCGCCGAACAGGAATTCATGTCTTCTCCAGCGGCAACGTCATCCGCAACAACACCATCAGCGGCTGCCTGGATGGAATCCGCCTGGATCATTCCGGCAGAAATTCGATAGTTGAGAACGATGTCAACAACAACACGAACGGGATCAACCTCATCCATTCGAGCCAGAATGCAATTGATAACAACAGCATCCGGGACAACAACATCAACGAAGAGAGTGACTGCGGGATCTTTCTGGCGTACTCCATGAGGAATGCTATCCGGTACAACAATCTCTCTGAGAACGGTGACTGTTCCATCTCCCTTCGCTCCAGCGGCAATAATACCATTGTAGGAAATGATGTCCGTGACAACGACTGGTACGGCATATCTCTGGAAGACTATAGCGACAACAATCTTCTGGCTGAAAACAATGTTCACGGCAACAAGGCGTCCGGAATCTACCTTGACAGCTCCCGGAAGAATCTCCTGAATAGAAATGCGGCATCGGGCAACTCCAACGGCATCAGCCTCGACTATAATAGCAACGACAACCTTCTGGTGGGCAATAACGTCTCGAATAACCAGAAAGGGCTTCATCTCGCCAATCACAGCAGCAATAATACCCTCAGGGACAATACGGCGATGAAAAACGGTTACGGAATCTGCCTGACCTTCTCCGCCGGCTGGAATCTCGTCTTTGCCAATCATCTCATCGACAACGGCTATAATGCATACGACAAGGGCCTCACCAATAACTGGGATAACGGCAGCGTCGGCAACTATTACAGCGACCTGGGCCGGATCTTCTACGTGCCCGGAGGGCCGAGCGTGGACAGACATCCGCAATCAGAGGGCCCATGATCTCCGGGTTCGTCCGAGGAACGAGAATCTTTAGCTGCAAATTGTACTGCTTGATTCTTCAAAATCATAAGAGCTTATTTATCGACAACGGGTCGTGCAAAAAATAAAATATCGCAGCCGATCATCTCGGCTGGCTTCGAGAGTCCGCGAACCTGTTCAGGGCCGCAGGCAGGATGAAGGTCGCTAGGCCAAAGATGACAATGGCTATTATCTGGTCGGTTAGTGATGTCACCTCCGATCACCTCCAAAAGACAAAAATGTAGTTCATAATTAATAATAGTTACGGTCGGGTTAGATATCAACTCGATTCTATCTTGGTTCCACCTGGCCGAAAGATTTTTCTACTTCCTGTATATATAAAAGTTATGTTAAATATGAACCACGTCATTTGGGGGTAGAAAATGAGAATGTCTATCATCTTGGCACTAATGCTGATGCTGCTCGCATCCAATGCTCATGCATTCGGCAGCTCAGGATCGGTGGTTGTAGATATCGTAGGAAGCAGAACGGACAATACCATGGTCGCTACTCACGGGGCCGATAAGGTGGAGCTGGAGATCGTTGGAAGCACGGCAAGCAATACTACAATAGCTCCGCCGGAAAAGAAAAAAGTTATCTGCGAATGCCCCTGCCCGGACAGGAGATGCAAGTGCCCGGAGGATAAGAAGCCCTGGGATGACATGCATCTGGGCGTGGATGCTTGGTATGGCACTTTCTGGTACGATACCAATATCAACATGCCGCAATGGCCTCAATTTTAAGGTGGCCGCTCCATATTGAGATGACATCAAATCATTCCAGCATTCATATTCGGGTCGGAGGTAGTCGAGAGGGGATGGAACGGCTCGGGATAAGGGAATGGAACTCCTGAGCCGTCTTTTTGATGTTTTTCTTGTTCTACATAATATTAATAATAAGGATGTAATCATCATAGTATTTAAATCTTTGCCTGTTCATTTATCGATCGGATCTTTTCGATCCGCATTATGTAATATACGGTTCAAGAATGATCGGCCTTGGGCATGATTCAGCAATTTCAGGTGTCACTTTTCTGAAACAGCAGCATGCTTACTGCCCAAAAGTCATGGTCTTCAGCTGCCAGAAGATAATCATTTTGAACCCTTCTGGATCGGTAGAATTATCCGCCGTGTTTGCCTCCTAAATAGGATCCTCTCGCGAATTGGCGGAAGCATTTCTATGCTAAAATCGCATTTTAGGAATATGCAAGATGAAAGCAATATCGAAGAAACTATTTTCAAAATTAATTTAAAATATCTAACGCAAAACTTAAATTCAAACGGGCTGAAGTGGTTCAAAATTGAGTGTGGTGTAGATATGAGAAGTTCAATGGCAAAAGCAATATTGTTACTGTTTGTCCTAACTGCTTGTTCCTTGGGGTTGGCCCTTGCAGCGGAGACCGTGAAGGCTAATGAAAGCACGAATGCAACTCTAAATGCAACATTGACCAATGTGTCTGAAGAGATCGAGGCTATGGATAATGAAACGCTCGAAAATGAAACATTGCTCAATGAAACACTGGAAAATGAAACATTGCTCAATGAAACGCTGGAAAATGAAACATTGCTCAATGAAACGCTGGAAAATGAAACATTGCTCAATGAAAC
>JGI24732J26686_1000764_pt1 | contig 15250 bp, 18 predicted proteins | sample EPASupsiteHSE623_FD_26686 | JGI IMG/M metagenome (IMG submission 26686)
CCATCGCCGGCGGCTTCAACCCTTCAGCTTCTGCTCTGATACTTATGGCGGTTTTCCTTGTGACNGGAGCAGGAAATGCCGTCAATGATTACTACGACCGGGAGATCGATGCCGTCAACCGACCCCTGCGACCTATCCCCAGCGGCCGCATCGGTCCGAGCATGGCCTTCAACTATTCACTGGCGCTCTTTGCCGCAGGCTCAATCCTGGCAGGCCTGGTAAACCAGATATGCCTGGCCGTGGCGATCATAAACTCAATCCTGCTTTTCTTCTATGCTCGAAATCTCAAAGCGACGCCACTGGCCGGAAACGTCTGCGTGGCCTACCTCACCGGCTCGACCTTTCTCTTCGGAGGCGCGGCCTTTGGCCTGGCCGGTCTGCTGGCCAATCAAGTTCCTTTTCTGCTATCATTTCTGGCCACCATGAGCCGGGAGATTGCTAAAGACATCGAGGACGTGGAAGGCGACCGGCTGGGCGGGGCCAAGACTTTGCCGATCCTGGCGGGCGAGAAGCTGTCTGCCGGGCTGGCAGCGGTTTTTGCTCTGGCGGCGGTGGCTCTGAGCTTTGCCGCGCCCTTTGGGTTGACATACATCGCGATAGCAGTAGTTGCCGATCTCTTTTTCTTGCAATCGATCTTGAGGGTCTTGAAAAGAGATGCAGCCGGATCTCAGAAAGCGCTAAAAACAGGAATGGCAGTGGCCCTGCTGGCGTTTTTGGCCGGGGCACTGCAGCCTTTGCATCTCTTTTGAAATCCGGTTCCTGCGAGATTGATTCACCAACGATCAAATCCGCCAATTATCGCTCAGCGGTGAGCAAAGTACGCCACTATCGGCTCGCCCAAGGAATTGATGCGCGCAAATCCATAGCGCTCGAACTGCACGACTTTACCCAGCTCCCCGGCAATTCCCGCCTCGCCCACTCCCTCATCCATGCCGTCAGGCTTCATCACCCTGACCGCCGGGCCGTTCGCCGGAGCCCAGTGAATTATCTTGGACCTCTTGCCCACATCCTTACTCAGGAAGTGCGCCACAGCGGGCTCCAGGCTCGTGATCTCCACGTTGCATAGATCCTTGAGCCGGATGCTGTCTCCCACCTTCAGGGCCTCCAGGTCGCTCCTGGAGATGAACAGCTCATTGCCTGCCGGAATATCTCTCCAGCCGCGATCGATGGTGGGATGCAGCGGCGCGTGGGCGAAAGCGGGCACATCGCCCTCGATCTGTAGCAACACGGGATTCCAGACGAAGAAATAGCGATTGGCCTCGGGATCGATCAGCTTGCGGTTCTCGGCGTAGATGGAGTCCATGCTGATGCTGATGTCCGTCTCTCCCACGCCTAGGTCTATCATGAATTTTCGCAGCGCCAGCGGTTGGATGCCCCGGCAGCGCATGGCCCGCACCGTGGGAACGCGCGGGTCGTCCCAGCCCGAGTATTCTCCTGCCTCGATGGCCTTTCTCAGTTTGCTGGTGCTGAAGGAGCCGAACTGATGAATCTTGATCCTACCCCAGTGAACGACCTTCGGGTACTCCCAGCCCAGATACTGATAGAGGTATCTCTGCCGGCTGCCGCTGTCCGCCAGATCCTTGCCCCTCAGGATGTGAGTCGTGCCGAGCAGGTGATCCTCCACTGCCGACTCAAAATCGAGCAGCGGCCAGACGCGGTACCTGTCTCCCACCAGAGGATGCGGCGCCGTCACGATGCGGAAAGCCGGCCAGTCGCGGATGGCCGGGTCCTTGTGGGACATGTCCGTCTTGACCCGCAAAACGGCCTGACCCTCGGCCATCCTTCCGTCAAGCATCTGCTTCCAGAGCTCCAGATTCTGCTCCACCGACTGATCCCGATGAGCACACGGGACGCCCTTGTCCTTATGCTCCTTGAAGACGCCCTGAGCACAGCCGCAAACGTATGCTCCGCCTCGCAAAATCAGCTCTTCTGCAATCGGATAGTATCTCTCAATCCTCTCGCTGGCCGTGATCACGAGATCGGGCTTGGCGCCGAGCCAGTTGCAGTCTTCCAGATACCAGCCGTAAGCCTCGGGCATGGGCCGCTTCTTCACCGGGTCCGTGTCATCGAAGCGGATGATGAACGTGCCCCCGTACTTCTTCACGTACTCGGAGTTGACGATGATGCCACGAGCGCTGCCAAGCGTGGGCGGGCCGTTGGGGTTGGGGGCAAAACGCATCACCACGCCCTTTTCTGCCCCTTCGAGAGCAGGCAGTCCCTTATCCGGTTCTTTCTTTATAGAGAGCTCAACTATGAGTTCCGGCGCGATGGCCTCCAACCTTTTTTGCCACTCCTCAAGGCTGGTCATCTCTATCTCGGCCAGAACCTCTTTCACCAGGGGCGATACCTCTTTGGCCCGGGCGCGCAGCTCCGGGTGCTCGCCCATGAGCTTGCCCATGACCGCCCCGGCATTGGGCGCGGCCTTATACTTCACCGCGTTCTGCAGCGCATACTTTTCGATGAGCTCTCTTGTCTCTTCCATTGATTGGTCTCCTAAATCAAATCCAAATGCCAGGCGTAATATTGCTCGGCGAAACACCGCCCGGCAACACTGGCATTTTCAAGTCGGTTGCAAGAAATCCTCATTACTCTACTTTAATTTGATTGTTTTGCAGAGAAGCCGAAAGGCGCATAGCATCGCGTATGATCTCATCATGATCGAAAGCAAGCACGGGAAGCCGATCCAGAGGAAAGACCTCTGCAGACCGGGCATCAGATCCGGAAGCCAGATCGCCCCTGCCCACGGCGAGATAGGCGATGGAAACCACGTGTCCTCTGGAGTCGCGCCCGGGATCGGAGTACACGCCTACCAGGCCGAGCAATTCGATCTTCAGGCCTGTCTCCTCGCGGGCCTCTCTCTTCACTGCATTCTCGACCGTCTCGCCCACCTCCACGAAGCCGCCAGGAAGGGCAAAGCAGCCCTGGTAAGGCGGATTCTTCCGCTTTATCAGCACGATTCCCTGTCCGAATAGTATGGCGGCATCCACCGCCAGCAAAGGAGTCAACAAGTCAAATCCCCTTAACCGAAAGGCTTATCTACGACTGAGGTCGGAGTGGTTTACGGCAAAGGTCGATTATGGATCAATCCCTCCCTACCCAACATCCAGTCGATCTCTGCTATTCTTTACTCTTTCCTCATGTCTTCATATACTCTTTTGAATCAGGCTAAAATACAGGACATTCTGATTCGTGCAGCATGCCATTTTATGTGCTGAAGCTGGGCGGCAGCCTTCTAGGATCGTCCCGGGATTTGGTGCGCGCGCTAGTCGGTCTTGCCGGGGATGGTTATAGCTTTCTGGTAGTGCCTGGCGGCGGGCCTCTGGCCGATCTGGTGAGAGAGCTTGACGTGCGCCACACGATTTCCCAGGAAGCCGCGCACTGGATGGCCATCCTGGCCATGGAGCAGTATGCCTATTTCCTGGCGGACGGCACGGGCGCGCGGCTGGTCGAGGATATCGGAAAACCGAATTGCGACAGCCCCGGACAGGTCGAGATACTCTTGCCTTATCGGGCTATGAAGAGGGATGACGCCGGCCTTGAGCACAACTGGTTTTACACTTCGGATTCCATTGCCATGCTGGCGGCACTGCGATTGGACTCGCCCCTCATCAAGGCCACCAACGTGGACGGTGTAATCCTGGAGGGAAAGGTCCAAGAAGTGGTATTTGCAAGTCAACTTGTGGGAATGGAAAGCTGCATCGATCAGGGCACGCTGCGGCTTCTCATGCGAAAGCAAAATGGCGCGAGCCTTCGGATCTTGAACGGCACCGATCCTCATGCATTCATCTCGGCGCTCAAGTCTGGAAAAGGCGGCACCACCATAGTCGGATGATGAATGCCCTGGCGAACGGCCAGGCATTATATTAAGATTGGCCCATTAGCTCCGAGAGACTGAACCGCAAAACCCTGCCTACCCATGGGAAGGTTTATACAGGGAAATACATCAACCAGAGGGGAGATAACATGAAGGAAGAATTGCCAGAGAAATGCATATCATGTGGCATCGCGCTTACCGGCGTGGGTGGGACCAGATTTCCCTGCCCGAGCTGCGGAACCGTGATTGCCAGATGCAACCGCTGTAAAAAACAGAGCAACGTTTATACCTGCAAAGCCTGTGGCTTCTCAGGGCCGTGAGGTGACTCGAAATGGGAGACGCGGCAGTTAGAATGAAGGTCATGCCCGAGAGTACGGACATTGATCTGGCCAAGCTCAGGGAAGAGATCGTCAAGGTGATACCGGCATTTGCCAAGTTGCATGTCATTGAAGAGATGCCTATCGCCTTTGGTCTGAAGGCTCTGATAGTCGTAACCATCATGAACGATAAGGGCGGCCATAGCCCGGATGAGATCGAGTCGGCTGTAGCTAAGGTTCCCGGTGTTGAGTCTGTAGTGGTCGAAGAGGTCGGGCTCATCTAAAGCCTCTCCTTATTTTAAGCCGCTCGGGCAATCAATTTGGGCTTGTAGATCAGTGGTAGATCGCCGCCTTCGCAAGGCGGAGGCCACGGGTTCGAATCCCGTCAAGTCCATATCGTCAAGTCCATTATATTCCGATTTTCTATATTTTCTCATACGTTTTTTTTTTGATTCGGCTGCTTTGCGTTCGGCCTGCTGTCCTGGATTTTCCAGAAAAATACTTAAGTTTGCACGTGCTAATAGAATGCATTATGGCGGGAGTCCTCGATCACCTGGCGAAGCCGAAAAAGCAAGCAATTCAGGCTCATCCTGGTTCGCGAAGCGGCAGCAAAGACTTGATCGCGATGGAGCTTGATGCCGCCAAGGAGATACTAGCCGAGGTCTTCGGCATAACGCCAGAGGAGGTTGAAGAGATGATACGGCGACGCAGCGAAGAGAGGATGCTCTGGCCGGAGGGCTTCCGGCTGGATGAATAGTCAAAATCTAGATTTAGGTCACAGCATTTTAGTCACGGCAAATTTCAGTAACAGAAATTTAAATCACAGCAGATACAAATATATCCATCCGAACAGAGAATGATGATTTAATGGTAAAGCTCACAGGGCTGTTGAAAACCATTATTGGTGCAGCGATTTTTAGGAAAGCTATAAAGGGCGCATTTACGATTGCGCTGGCGAAGTCTTTGAGCTGGATCTCGCGACCGGAGACCATCTCAATGCTTGGCAAGCATGCAGCCGCTTTGTTGAAATCAAAGCCTGCCGGCAATAGTCCCGGGATTCTTCAAACCATTCTCAAGGGCCTGCTCGCCTTCACGCTTTTAAAAACGATGAAAAAGAGCCGGATCGCCGAGCCCGCCGTGATCTCGACCATCGCGGCGCTCTTGCTGGCCATGATGAAGCCAAAAGAAGCCCGGCAGAAATCAGCAGCTGGTGCACCAGGGTCCGGCGGTTGCCGGGACCGGGTAATCGATGTGGATGATTATACAGTAGTTGAAGAGAAGTTCTGATTCGTGCTTTGGTCAAGGGGCGGGAATGGTGGATACGTCCCTGATCCCATCCAGCACCCGTTTCGCGGCAGAGCATCTCTCCGCCTTTGATGTATCAAGCGCCATCTTTTCCAGATCTTCAACATCGATCTGGCCCATCTTGAACCTGGTAACAAGTATGCCGGTCATGATGGCATCATTTTTTGCCTTTGCTTTTTTGCTCGCCATTTTTTTGCTAACTCCATATTTCTGATTTTATTTTATTGAATTTCCAACCGCATTATCGAGTTGCCAGCCGTTTTATGGCCGGGGCCATTCTCTTCGAACTGCATTGCAGTAATAGCTTTCGCTGCGGCAAACATCGGCGGCAAACATCGCAATTCAAAGCCTCTTGCTCCTTGCCGATATCATTTAATTCAGTAGAAAGCGGATTTTTGAAAGGCCAATCAGGCAATATCAAGGTATTTCCGGTTTGTCCATCCGGCAACCATTATTATCAGCAAATGCCATTCTGTACTCTATGCAGTTGGACGACAAGATTCGCGAGATGGCGGAGAATTTGGGTGCAGACTTCTTCGGTGTGGCCGATCTTGCGCCGGCCCGGGGTTTCATCTCACGGCAGGGCGGAAGGGAAGTGGCTGAATATCCCAGAGCCATTTCCGTCGGCGTTGCCCTGCTCGACCCCATCGTAAACCAGCTGCCGAGAAGGGGCGAGAAGGCTGCGGCGATGGAGTACAAGCATCATGCTTACGACACGGTCAACGGCCTCCTGGACATAATTGCCCTGCGCCTCTCCGGCTCACTGCAGCGCCAGGGCTATAGGGCATTTCCGATCCCCGCCTCGAAGCGCGCCGTGGTCGATGATCGAGTTGCTGCAACATTCTCGCATAAGCTGGCGGCGCACCTGGCTGGCCTGGGCTGGATCGGCAAGAGCTGCCTGCTCATAACTCCTGAGGCAGGACCGCGCGTGCGCTGGGTCACGGTGCTGACCGATGCGCCCCTGCATCCGACGGGCTCGCCTCTGGCTGAGCGCTGCAAAGAATGCCGGGCATGCGTGGAGATCTGCCCGATGGCCGCCTTCACCGGAGAGCCCTTCCGGGAAGACGAGCCGCGGGAGGCGAGATACGATGCCCGAAAGTGCGAGCAGTACCTCAAGGACCTGGAGCAAAGGACGGGGTATGGCGTGTGCGGGATGTGCCTTTACGTATGCCCGCATGGACGAAAGGCAAATGCAGTGAAAAATGCTTGATATTGGCGGCACCGGCGTGAGATTTTTGGGAGACTTCCTACGTCGGGCAAAAATTTTTATTTCCCGTATTTCAAGGATTGGTGCAGCTATGGCATTTATGAAGAGGAACCGCGACAGGCTAGGCTTCCGGAAGGGATTCATCCGGCGGCAGGTCTGGGGAGAAGACTTGCTCCCAGGATAATCTAAACCGGCATTCGTAAGGGCCGACTAACCGAAGAAGGGCAAACAGTTGTTGAGCAGCAGGCTGCGGCATCAACCAATCGCGTCCAGTTGTAATCCTCTCTAAAGCTTATTAATAAAGACAATCATCCTCCCAGCATGTCTTCCAAAGCAGTCGAAATGGTGGCAGAGCTGATGGCCCTCTCCGCCCGCACCGCTCCCAAAGGTCGCGGCCAGGACTCCATTGAGATCAAAATCGTGACTGGAGACGATCTCTTGAAGCTGGCTGCAGAGACTCGCCGCCTGAGCGACGTCTTCGGCATGAAATTCTTTGCGAGAGATGCGGGCAACCTGGAGAACAGCGATGCCTGTGTTATCATCGGCTGCCGGGGCGAGGCCATCGTCGGCCTGGACTGTGGAGGCTGCGGCTTTGCCACCTGCAAAGAGATGCAAAAAGCGCAAGAGGCTATTGAAGCCCAGGAGAAGCCTTTCCGGGGCCCGAGCTGCATCATCAAGATGGCCGACCTTGGCATTGCTCTCGGCTCCGCCGCCAAAACCGCCAGCCTGCACAACGTTGATAATCGCATCATGTTCTCCGCCGGAGTGGGAGCGCTCTATTTGGGCTGGCTGGAGGGCTGCAAAGTGGCTTACGCCATACCCCTCAAGGCATCGGGAAAGAGCATCTTCTTCGACCGCCAATCTTAGTTCTCAATTGTTGCGGGTGAATTGTCATGGCCAAGATGAAGATTCGCGGCGGCGACCTGGACCTGGTGGAGTACGAGTTTCAGCCTTTCCTGCCCGGGGAGTTCATCCATCCCCTGCGCCTGGAGGAGGAATGCCGCATTGCGCCCATCTCGGGAAAGGCAAAGGTCGTGGCACCGGGAAGAATCCACCTCACCGTGCTGGATATGAACCGCTTTGCACCGGATCGGGCAGGCGGAGGCGGAGCAGGCTTTGCCCTGCAGATCTACTGCTCGGCAGAGGTGGAATGCACCGCGAGAGATATCAGCATCGAATACTCCCGCGAGCCCATCATCCGCCATTTCGTCATGGTCTTTTGCAAGACGGTCGGCTACAAGGAAGGCTTCAAGATCAGGATTCTGGATCACGAGAAGAAGCATGTCGGCCTCGGCTCTACCGGCTCGGTCCTCCTGGCTCTGGGCCATGCCATGAACACGGCCCTGGGGCGTCCCCTCACCTCCGATCAGATCCGCCTGCTCCTGGGGAACAACTACGTGGAGGAGACGGAAGACGGCAGAGTCACGCGCGGCTTTGAAACGGGCGTGGGGCCCGCAGCCGCAACCTCTGGAGGCATGGTCATCATGGGCGATGAGCTGGCACTGGCTTTTCGCCATCGCTTTGCGGAAGGAAAGAATGTCTTCATCGTCATTCCGCCCACCGTCGTCTCTTCCGCCGGAAGATCCGAGTTCGATCTGCTCATGAACCGCGCTCGCAATCTGGACTACCAGGACCGAGAGCTGAAAGCCTACTTCCTTCTCATGGACCTCATCCCGGCCCTTGTGAGGAATGACCTTAGGAAGATAGGCGACATAATCTGGGAGATCGAGTTTCGCGGCTCGAAGAGGGCGGAGGTGGAGCACCACGGCTTTGAAATCTATCGCCACATGAGCCAGCTAAGAGAAAGCGGCCTTGAGTTCGTGGGCATGAGCTCGGTTGGGCCGAGCATCGCCATCGTCACCGGGCGAGGTCGTGATGAGATCGAAAGAGTCATCGAGCCGCTGGGATTGAAGATCGCCATTGAGACAAAGGTCGATAATGAAGGACTGAGGATCACAACAGAGATGTGAGATCTCATCCTGGGTCTACGGTCTGTTTCAGCTGTCTAGCCCGATAATCACTCATGTTCCTGCTACCGTAGGAGTGGCAAAAAAGGCTTTGGTCCCGGCAGAACTGGAAATGACGCCTGCAAAGGGTCCAAGCTATGCGTTTCATGCCATGTCCCCAGATTATGGCAGTATCCCTCTGATTGGTAAAGCCAACGTTGAGAAGAATTGCCTTTCCTAACTGGCCCGTCGGCGCGGCTCTCCGGCATGCCGCCATGCGGCGCGTGCGTGCGCTCGCTCGTGCGGGCTCTCGCATGGGCGCGCGTGGTCCAGGTGGGCTTGCGGCTTTGGGGAGCCGGGAGGACGAAATGGCGGGAAGGCTCGCCCAATTCCAGGGGTGGCACATCTGCGCCCCTCCGATGATAGCCCGGTAGCAGGGAACGATTCGNGGGCGGGATAGAGATACGAGACGGAGGCCGAGGCCATGATCCGGCANCGGCTGCATTGCGATCCTCCCAGGGACGGAGATGTCGAACGCTGTGGCAGACCCAGGATACGGCAGCTTGGCGGATCATGGCCTTTAGTCTTGAGTGCCGCTATTTGCCTCCCTCATCCGACAATTTCGACTGCATTTCAGGGCTCAATTGTTTGACAAGCTCTGCATTGTACGAACCAGTAGGCAGTAGACCTATCCCATTTTTGAATATCTCCTGCGCCGCGACAGCATAAGAACGCGATATCGCAGCTAGCGATCCGTCTTTGACTGCCGGATCAACGTCGGTCGTAAAGATCGAAACAGTATTGTCGCTGTTGCTGAAAATCTCGAAAGTGCGCAGCTGCTGAGGGAAATCCCTTAATGATGAGGTTTCAACCTCCCAGAAGCCGAGTTCAGGATGGGCGGCATCCGGTGATTTTAGCGCAGTAACCGTATTGAGATGACGGTGTCCCGCGATCCAAAGTATGAGATTCGGATATGTATGCAGCTTGGCAATCAGCTCTGCCTCGGCGGCTGGATTCCAATCCATCATGGAACCTGCTGGTTCGACGCATATCGGTATATGCGCAGCGATGATCATAAGCTTGCCTTCAGTCTGTCCCTTATCAAGTTCACTTACGAGCCAGCTATAACGTTCACTGTCAAGAGAGCCGTGCCCATAGCCGAGTGAGCCATTCCCGTAGCCGAGAGCATCGGGGTCGTTGGGATCGTCGTCCCTTTGGGTATCGTCGAGCACGATAACCTTGATCGGTAAACCCGTCGAATTCGGCTCGAAAGCATAGCAGGCGAATCCGGTCTTTACGTTAGATTGATTGAATCCATGTCCCTTCGGACTTGAAGATGTATTGAAGAATTCGCTCATCCACTCGCTTCTTGAAAGTGAGTGGCGGTTCGGATCAGCTGCAAGCACCTTCGGAGGGGTTTTGAAGTCTGCGACAGGTCCTGCACCTATAATATCACCGTAAGACGTCCGGCCGTCGATTGAGCCCATGTAAAAGCCCCGGCTATCTACCCCGAGAGGGTCGATGAATGGATTGCCTAAGTTGAGTATTTTATCGCCGATTAAGGTCTGTCGTATATAATCATTCGGTGGCAGGAAGCCCATCCAGAAATGATCGTGGTTGCCGAGAGCCTGATACCATGGGATCGTCTTATCAAGCCCAGCCGCCTTGTATTCGTCCTGATAATCGTTATAAGGTCCGGGAACGGGATCATCCTTGACACCGGAATCGGGGGTTATATTCTTGCCGTCAAGGACATTAATGTACCATCTCAGTTCGTTGTACTGATTGTTGTTGCAGGTATCGCCCAGAGAGATGCCGAAATCAAATGGATTTTGTCGGTGAAGTGCGTTTATCGTCTGGACGGCTGCGTCGAGAACTTGAGTTGTATACAGCATAACCGGAGAATATCCAGAAGAAATACCGCCTTTGTAGCCAAAATAAATCGCCTGAGCAGGAGTCTCTTTGTCGGTGATATGGATGTCGGTTATGGTAAAGAAATTCAAAAGTCTTGAAGTATTATTGGCTGATGCACCGCGATAATTGGCCGGCATGATGTCGAGCCGCTTTACAGAATCTATGCCGGGTCCATAATTCCAATTGCCATAGCCGTTTTGCTTGTATTTTGAAACTTCATACGGATGAACCATCTCCGAACCCGAAGGTATTGAGCCAGGCACGACCGTCCTCTGGAGCGTCGTAAAAACATCGGAGGCGATCGGGTATCCTTCGAGTTGACTTTGATTTCCGACGACACTTTTTGAGCATCCAGATGAAGAGAAAATCAGCATGCCAATTAAAACTACTAGACGTAATTTTTTGTATTCATAAGATGGTTTCACAAAACCCCTCCTTCGTTAATCATCCTGGTAGCGGACTGAATTTCTGCAAATTCATCCTGCTCCTGTATCCTTGCTTGCTCTATTTTCGCTTACATCAATAAATACTTTTATCTGTAATCCATTCTTCGTTGATATCCATAGCAACCGCCTATGACTCTCATCAGCGATTGATCACCAGGGAAAGCTCCAGCGAGGCGAGATCTGCCCTTCAGCTTTTAGAACTGCCGATTACATCTTCAGAGACACTCAGGCACTTAAAACAGCGGTTTCCATATCGTATCGCCCCATCGGCGCGGTTTCCGGCAATGTCGCCACTCGGGCAGCGTGCGGGCGGGCTCTCGCATGGCGCGCGGGCATGTGGGCTGGCGGCATCGGGGGGCTGGGAGGACAAAAGGCGGGAAGGCTCGGCCAATTCCGGGACTGGCTGCTGCGCACGCTCGATCGGGGCCACCAGGGCTGGGAAGGACCGGGGGGCGGGATGGCGAGGCAAGATTAGGAGGCCGAGACCATGACCAGGCATGGGCGGCAATGTGATCCTGTCTAGAGAAGGAAATAGTTGAACACCGTGGTCAGGCCGTGAATATGGCAGCTTGGTGGATCATAGCCGCTAGACTTAAGTGCCTTAAAATCAAAATAATGCGAGACCTTCAATGCCCGCCAAAGCTAAGCTATCCGGATCTGATCTTCCGATAAATATTGGGAAGAAAACTAGAGGAAAAACATCAAGGGCCAACTTTGCTCCTAATGATGCAGCTCAGGGCATGCTGCCAGAGATCACGGATATCATAGCAAATCTAAAAGTGATGCATGTGATGATTCCAGAGACTACTGAGGTCAGCGAGTACCTTCAAGCCCATTCGGATTTGAGCCATCTCATTTTGCCCATTTGCAGCAAACTCATGAAGACGTTCCCCGCGGATGCAACGCTATCTTTAGAGGTTTACCGCGATCCCGAGATCCACGATGAGTATCTAACCCTTTGTTTTCGAAAGAATGAGTATGAAGAGAAGATTCTGGACAGTATTGACGAAGCCATGGCAGAGTTCGAGCCAATTTTGGGCTCTGTCTCTGGATGGCTCTTGGTGACAACCGATTTTCTTTTGCCAAAATAGGAAATGGAAAACGGACGCTCCATGCCTTTTGACTGGCAAGAATACCTTGATCTGGCGGAGGCTCTTATGGGCAGGGAGAATAAGCCCATAACAACTGAAGCTGCATTCAGATGCTCCATGAGCAGGATCTACTATGCCGCATTCTGTCATGCCAGAAACTTTGCATGCAAGAAGCAAAGGTATGCTGCAAAATGCGATGCTTCCGACCATGCACGAATCAGAGAGCATTTTCGATCCTGCGGAATGACTCGGATCGCCAGCAGCCTGGACAGACTGAGACGGTGGAGGAATGCTTGCGATTACGAGGACACTATAGAGATATCTGAGCAGTCTTATGAATCCATGCTTTCTCAAGCAAAGTATGTTTTTGATGCACTTAGAGAAAAATAAGGGATGTTCGCCAACAGGGTGGATCAGCCAAATTAATGTGTCATCAGAGACACTCAGGCATTTAACCGCTAATCCTTGTCGTCTCGCCCCGTCGGCGCTGGTCCCGGCTATGCCGCCACGCGGGCGCCTGCGCTCGCTCGTGCGGCGCTCTCACTTGGGCGCGCAGGCGTGTGCGGGTTGGCGGCTTCGGATGACAGGGAGGAAGATATTGCAGGAACGATCAATATTAATGTGCTGCCGAACAAAAAGGATGAGCTTAATCCGCAGAAAGCCATTCATCACGAGAGACGCCGCCTTCCCGCAGAATCTCTACGATTAGATTTGCTCCGATCTCTCGCCGGTGGTCGTTCGGAATGCGCACGAAATTATCTCCACGAACCATGTAGTCATGATCCGAACCAGGAAATGGGCCTTCGAATCCTATTCTTTTCAATCGTCGGATCAGCTTGGCCCTCGAAACCGGCACAAGTCTACTCAATAACGCTCACCGGTTCGACTGATGCAGTTATCGTATGCCCGCCAATTGGAGGTATGGATCGTCCCATTCGGAGCCGGAGAGCTATCCAGCCTTCAATAACCGAGATAAGCTCTTTGCGGGCCTCCTCAACAGTCTTGCCCGTAGCCCAGGCGCCTGGAAGCTCGGGCACGGAGACGAAGATGGGTTCCTCATCGTCGATGGTCTTGTAGACCGCCCGTTCCAGTGCAGCCTCGATGTACTCGGAGAACATGTAGATCTTTTATTAAGAGGTAATGGAAATATATCTTGCGCTGTGCCAAGTGGATCAACAGCCGAGCAGGTGAAATTGAAATGGGTCCTGGTGAATGCCTTCTGTGCAAGAGCAAGATGCGAGAAGGAATAACGGAATTTGTTGCAAGGATCGGCGAGCAGGTAGTGGTAATCAAGAACATTCCGGCATTTGTCTGCCCGAATTGCGATGAGGCTTACTACACCATAGATACTCAAAGAAAAATCGATCGCATCATGAAAGCTTTTCATGAAGGGAAGTTGCTTGCCAAGCCACTCGCTGCAGGCGAGGTTGATCTGATGGCGCTGGAGACCTGTCAGCCTGCTGCTCGTGCTACGATTGAGGATCTTTGAGCAAGCAGAGTCTTGGCGATTCTCTCAAATGGAATCGATCATCCAATTTGGTTTCCGCGTCATCTCGCCCGTCGGCGCGCATTCCCGGCAGCGCCGCCACGCAGGCGCGTGCGCTCGCTCGTGCGGTCGGGCTTCCGCATGGGCGCGCGGTGGAGGAACAGCAGAAAGCATCCTGAGGCATGAGCCTCATTCTAATTTGCTCTCAATCGTCTTAATATCGTTGCTCCTTATCAAAGTGCAACGCATTTTTTCGTGGGTTTCCAGTTCTCTGGAATAGGATTCTGCGGAGAGTGATCGGTGCGGCTTGAAGATGCTCTTCACCAAAACAGACTGTATCCAAACGGCCCTAATCATAGTATCTTCTTGTCCGCGTCTCTTTCAGGACGGCATCAATATCTTCCCCGGCTTCGGGCTCGCCTAGCTCTTCCAGAAGATCGCTGAAGCTCTCCTGAATGGTAATGCTGACCCGAGCTTTATTGGGGAGATTCAGGTTCCTGAGAGGCTTGAGCACGTTATTTTCATAAATGGCTTTTATTTTCATATTCGACACCTGGCCATCTTGGAGAGGATTAAATGGTATATGGACCGGATCAACATTTAGAGCTGCCGATGATATCTTCTGGGATTCTCAGCCTATGGAAACCGTGGTTTCGCGTCGTTTCTGCCCATCGGCGCGGGTTCCCGGTAGTGCCGCCACGCGTGGGCTGCTGACAGGAACCTGATAGATGGAATGCCATTAAACAAGAGCCACGGAAGCGTGCGAATAAAATGAAAGTTGGAGTATGTTCAGACAACTCGCATTCATGAATATCGATTAATCTTAAATACGGATGAGAGTGATCATCTAATAAATTCGCAATAGACGCAAACGATCAATTGCATTCAAAATAGGTCAACAGGAAACGAAACAATTAGACAATTCGAGGAATAGATGTGAAACATAGACGGCAAAATACTTCTCTGCTAAAGCATTTACCATTATCCCAAATACTAGAAGTTGCTAAGAATGCATTGGTGCAAGGTCCTGATTTTCCGCTATTAGGACATATGCTTGATAGAAAATTTAATATATTAGACATGAAAATCCAGGATAACGCTTTACTAATTGAATATATACCAAATTTTAAAAATCGTACTGCAATCTATGGAGATATCTGTTATATAATGAGTTTTATGCATAGTTTATTAATAGATGATTTAGATACCGCAAAGATATATAGCATCGGAGTGCAAGCCCAAGTAGATCGCAAACCCTTTCTTTATATTTTTTCGCCAAACGATTCCATAAAAGCAATAAAAAAGAAGAATTGGATCTATTGGCTGAAAAATTCGATTATAGATGAACCATTCAAATATCCGATTAAAATCCTTCTATTAGTGGAAGGCCCGACAGAGACTAACGCCTATCCAATATTATTCGATTCTATGGGTTGTAGAATAGATGCGCATGGAATAGATATTTTCTCTTTTGCCGAGAGCAACTTAAAAACACTACTTACTATCTTAAATTATAATAAAGAAAAGTTTTATTTAATTTGTGATAATGATAAACGTCTAGAAATAATGGATCTGAAGCGCAGGGGTTACCTCAACTCCAATTATCACTTGCTTGAGAAAGGAGAATTCGAAGATTATGTAACTGCCGAGGAATTGACAACGATATTAAAAGCAATCGATCCAAGTATAAATTTAACAAAAGAGTATATCGAAGAAAGAAGACT
>JGI24732J26686_1000772_pt1 | contig 15012 bp, 15 predicted proteins | sample EPASupsiteHSE623_FD_26686 | JGI IMG/M metagenome (IMG submission 26686)
CTGGTAGCCGCAATCAGCGGCTCCAGGATTGGACTCTAAGGGTAACGGACGTATGCCGCAGCCTGTTTCGATGCCCGTCCTCAAGCCTCTCGCGATCACTGCCCGGCAATTTCCACTTTGTCCAGGATCTCCTTAAAATCCTTCCACTTCTCGACGGGAATTCGAATTCCGTTCTTGGACCAGCCGGTGTATCTCTCCGAGGTCACATATTCCCTGATATCGATGCCGATCGAGCCGTGAAACTCGGTCATCTGAATCACTATCTCCGTGGTGTCGTTCTTTCTGATTCGTCCCATCTCGCCCATAGCAATACCTGAGGATGTTTTGGTTTTTCTGGCATAAGTGGCTTTCTGCATTTCCGGGACCAATCCTTGTGTACCTTGGCACCATTATCAGCACCGTCAACCGTACCTGCTCTTTTGACCTCATTGGTGCATCATGAATATGTCGCTATTCAAAGATCGAATGGATACTCGCCGCTCCTGGATGTGCCTCATAATTCGATCGGATTTCATCAGCCATCCACACCGCCCGGGCTGCCGTGCCAGCTATTACCAAAGCCCAAGCCTAACGAACACCGGCCATGAGCGGGCCCTTCCGGCGACATCCCCCCGGTTTCGCCGGAAAAAAACGGGTATCCCCGCAGCCTGGACCTTTACTGAGCATCCCGGCCGCCGAGGATGATGGATGATGGACAATAAAGCCGGCTATTCCTGAGCCTCGTAGATACCCGCGCCCAGCCACCAGGTGTCGTCTACCCTGGACACGAAGCTCACCTTGGACTCAATCTGATTGCTGATCGGGTTTCTCCATCTGTACTCATAATAGCCGCTGCCGTTCAATGCTATGGCACGCATATCCCGGTTGATGTAAACGCCCTCATCATTTTGGATATTCATGCGGTTGGTTCCCACCTCATTGGGCAGGTAAGGCAGGCACAGGGCAGTTCCATTGAAATCCTGAGCAAAGATGTAGACATCTCCCCTTACCCATATGCCATTGAGATCCATGAAATCCTCCAGGGCTCTGTCCCTGCTTGTTACCAGAGCGTGGCTGTAGGCCTCCTCCACAAAGGTCTTCAGCTCGTCCCTGCTGACGGGCTTCGTGACGGATAGGTTCTGATCTGAGGACAGGTATATGCCGGACCCGATCCACAAATTATCATCAACCTTGAGCGCATAAAGAAGCTTGAGCCCAGTCCGGTTCGCATTATTCGGATTGGGATACACATTGCAGGCAAAGCCCTGGCCGCGCTCTGCCACCGCCATCAGACTCTTTATAAAATGGACGCCGTTGGGGTCCACCAGATCCAGGTTATTTCTACCGATCAGGTTATGCAGATAGGGATGAGCCAGAAGAGTACCATTGAAATCATAGGCGAATACGTACATGTCACCTTTGACAAACTCTCCATTTGGGTCGCTGAAGGCTTTGATAGCCTCATCTTTTCCATTATCCAGGGTGTAATTTCGGGCATCTTCGAGAAAGGAGACCAGCTCCATCCTGGCGCTTTCATTGGCAACTGGAGCCGTACAGGAGCTCTGACTTGATGCCGACTCTGCTGCTGCACCCATCGACGGGAACAGACAGACAAAAAGGGCAGCGGATACTATGAATGCAATTAACTTCATGGCAGTCCCTCACAACTAAATATCAGACGACAAGATCGGAGCTCTTGATACATAATGGTTTCTAAAAACAGAAAAGGTGTTTGGACGGCAGGACAATAAGATGCAAAAGGAATTTCTCCGGGTCTCGGATCTAATGCTGCAGGTTCTAATGCCTGCAGCACTGTCTTTTTGCAGCTCAATTTCCCGGCGGAGTTATGCCGAGCCTTGTTTGAAGTTCCTTCATATCTCTGCGAAGCTGGCTGACTTCGTTTGCTAAAAAAGAGTCCGAATCCGACGGTTCGGATTTGGAGGATGATTCTTCCGAGGGTGGCTGAGGAGGCGACTGGTAAGGTGGCTGAGAGGAGAAACGTTCAAACTTAAGATGCTTGATCTTAAGCTGCTCAATCCGGACTTCATCCTTGTCGATGATTATCAATGCCACAGGCTTTATCGTAAATCCACATCCAGCCCCACCGCTACCTACTCCGAAGCCAGCTCCTTCACCGGCCTCACTTTCTCCCGCCTCCTTTCCCATTCCAGAGCCTCCGCCTCCTCCGAAATCGGCGCTCATACCAACTACCGGTATTATCGTCTTACCCTCAAAATGTAATGGGTCTCCGACTACAATATTCGCGCTCACCACCCTTTCGATCTCACCGAAGGCGGTTTTAATCAACTTCTCAGCATCCACAGACATATCAATCTTTTAAGACTTGTGATGTATTGACGGATATAGTTTTCTTATGGTGTAGTACAAATTGAAAGCTAATGCATTTTGCCCGGCCGTGCTTCGGGGCGAGCCACATTAAGGCCTGCACTTTCGGATGGCATCCTTGCCAGGACCCATTATCTGAATGGTGTATGCTCAAAATAATGCAGCAATAATTTAGAGTGCAAAAACACGACAAGATTAAAATATTATCATTGCTGAATATGATATAAAACGAAGCCGATCCAGGAGAAGAAATGAAGGACCAATTTGTTCAGGAATGTATACAAACGATCGAAACGAGTTTCTTTCAGACCCCTACATTTCAGGCACTGACCATCGGTATCCCCTTTTGCACCTTCAAAATTCTTTTTGGAATTTTGGGCATGCGGATCGGCGCAGATCAGCAATCTCATCTGATTCTTTTAGGTTCGTTGATCATCCTTTGGGCATCTTTGGATCTGGTAATGAACCTGATCGTAATAGCCTTCAATATGACAGGTCGTAAATCTCCAATCGAGTTCTGCACCGTTGCCCAGCTCGGACGCTTTTTCGGGAAACCAAAGTTGTTCCTGGCCGTTGACACAATGATCGCCTTCATCATCATTTGCTTCGTCCTCTGGACGGGTTGGATTAAACTTCTCAATATCAATGAATCGTATCTCTGGTACGCGGCCACCACGCTCAACCTCTTGAGCATCTCTATTGTAAACATATGGCTGGAGTTCCGAAGATAGCCCTGGACCTGCGGAATGGAACGCTTAGCGAATGCGAATTCATCCATGTGCGGGGTTTTCAATCCCCGCATGAAATCATATATTCAGAACACGGGGGAGCTTGAACTTTTAGTGAGCAAGGAAAATGTTCGGACCCCTTTATGTAATAAGGCATTTTTAAATAGTTCCTTTTCACAATGATGGAATACCCTAAAGGGGAAAGAGGTGAATATGAGATGCTTTTCATTGCACTGGCCAAGTTCAAGAACAAGCTGAGCAAAGAAATCATTGCAGAGAACCTGAAGGACATCGAGGACGACATGAAAGGACAGGTTCGATACCTGGGCATCTACTGGACGCTCGGAAGGTACGATACCGTCGTTCTATTTGAAGCCCCAAACGAAAAAGTAGCGATGAATATGGCCTTAAAAAGAGCAGATCGAATGGATATAGAGACGCTCGTGGCCGTCCCCGCGGAAGAAGGGAATCCATCCGGACCGGCTTAACCTATGCGAAGATTAACTCCATTAAAATAAGGATGTTGAGCTGTTAGAATTGCTGAACCTGAGCTAATCTTTATCCGTATCGACATCACCTAAGTTAAGCTCTTCCATTTTTTTAATCTATTTAATATATTTTAAGATTACCTATAGTCTCACTGATCAAGGTTATGTAGTAGGAAATGGAACGTACAAAACCAAGTCCTGTCACGTTCGAAAGTATATTTGCAGGACTCGAGGCAAGGCATTCTGTGATCGCAGCATACGACGGGACCTATGATCTCAGGCCTCATCGCCTGAAGAGCCGAATATCGCCTTATTTCCCGCCAGAACCTCTGCTGTGAATCCCAGCAGCCCTTCTTCTTGGCAAGAAAAGTCAGATGATCGCTATTATCCGCCGTCGATACTAACGCAGCAATGCCCTGCCCCGAGCGCGAGTGCGGCCCGCGCATGAAATCCGCCTGGCCGTCGATGCCGCTGTAAAAGCTATGTCCGAGCGACTCCGCCGTGGCCTGGCCCAGTGAGACCAACCTCCAGAGCGCTGTTGACACGGCCGCAATGCCGCGTTTTTTTTGCGACGATAAGAGATGGTTGGTATAGTCGATCGTTCCTGAACTCAACCGACGAACTATCATATTCTTACTTCATAATTCAAGCAAAATAAGATATGGGCGATCTAAATATAGACCGCCGTTCCTGGCTCTACATTGATTATCTTCGTGCCTCCCCTTTCGAAGAATATTGTCTTGGGGTAGTTGAACTGGCCGTCGTAAACCCTTACTTCATGGTTCTGGTTGCCGACAACTCTAAAACTGAACCTCCCGTCTATTGGATCTCCACCCGTTCCCTCCGTGCCTATGTAATTGCCATCCAGGAATACCTGATATCCTCTCATTCCCTGGGATACTATTGCGGCTGTAGAATCGCCTGTGGTTGCAGCGGGAGGCTGCGTGGTTGTATATATAGAAGCAGGAATTTGTACGACCGGGTATGTAGTGGTTGGTCTTGGATAGACTCTTAAGGACGATTTTGTTTCTGCATAATCCATCGTTTTTGTCCAGTTCTTTTGGAATGGCTCCCAATTCATTCCAGCCAAAGAATTCAATCTGAAGTCTGAATAATAAGGCAGTGGATTAAAGGGATATACCCCGTAGGGTCCCGGGTAGGTGCCGTTACTAAATCGATATGGATAGGCATAATCTATGAAAAACCCTGCGCCAAAGTAGGGATAGTACATCTGCTCCCAGCTCTGGCGTTGGTTTGGAGAAAAAATCGGATCGGTGAAGTATTGAGCTATATCACCGCTATAGGGTCCGACATANCCTCCATCAAGCCATTCCTGTCCACATGCAATACCGATCAGCAAGCATAAGGTGAAGGCTGCTATATATGGCAAGATTTTTCTATATTTCATAAGATCTCACAAAATACTATTAGCACTACTGAAATTTAACACTATCTATAATAAGGCATAACTATTCGTTGAAATATTTTGGCATGAAAGCTGAATCATTGGATGCGCTCAATTCAGAATGATCCAAGAACCTTTCAACAATTGTTGTGAAAATAACAATATCGAGCGCGAATTAGTCTATCATCGATGTTATGACAACTACTTCCTGAAAGATGGGCGATGTCAAGCACTGGGAGGGACCCTTCATGCGTCGACTATCGCCCAATTTTTGTTCGACGTTCAACGATATAAAGAATGCGCTCGACGCGGGTAAACTCTGCAAGTAGAAATGGTATCGTGATTGAGGCAAAAGTCAAGATTTACTCCATCGAGAACCGTGCTGAAGCATCAGTTCCTCCAAGAAAGTTTATTAGCAATAAAGCAAATGCGCCAGAGCAGGATTTTGGTGAATGCATTGTCCTTAAATCTAAAATAACTATGCTAGTTCTTGCATTGGCTATTCTGACGACATTGGCCGTGTCCGTAGAAGACATGGGCAAATACTCTATAAATTTAGCAACGAATGACACCCTGGGAACTTGCTTAGTTAACCAGTCCGGCTTCACGCTTTACTATTTCATGAATGATGCTCCAGGAAACAGTGTCAGCAGCTGCAGTGGTAAATGCGCTGCGTTATGGCCGGCATTTTATGCAGAGACTCTGACGGTCCCGATGGGCTAAATGCGGCCGACTTTACTTCACAATTGAGAGAGGACGGAAAGAAGCAGACCGCATACAAGGGATGGCCACTCTACTTATTCTCCAAGGATACTGAACCGAAAGATGTCTATGGCCAGGGATTCAATAAGATCTGGTTTGTTGTTAATCCCACCTCATCCCCATTTAAGAAGCCTGCAACTCAGCAACCCAGCTGTCCACAGTCCGGCTACTCATCTGGAAGTTCCTATTCCAGAGGACATTGATCCTCTGAAGCCTATTTTTTCAACAATCAATTTTATCTTTTGACAAACCTCCAGTTGAATCGGGATCAATGTCCAGTCCGGTCGTGAAGCCGTTGTTGGTTCCAGTCCCCGTCCTAATCTAATTTTTGAGTGCACAAGAGGCGCGTATGGAAGACGGGCATGAGATGATTAAGTACAAGCTTCCTTATGGTGGCGCCATTTAAATATGCGTCTGGTGAAGTGGTTTGGCGTATCCGTGGTGGGATCATGTGATGCCCAGCAAGCGGCTAGATGATGTCTTTGACGATGATTCCATCTGCCAGAATAGCGATTAACTCAAACATTTTCTTCTTATCGATGATTATCATCCAGGCAGGATATCCGGCCTGGCAATGTACAGAGACTGTGGTGGCATTTGAACAGTGCATCGAACGCTGAATGTCTTTTGCATAGCTATCAGTTATATGTGAGAGCACTATCCAATGCTTGCAGGATGAGAAAATGGAAACGCTGACCCGCACCCTCGAACCAAATTCTTTAAGTACTTTAACATAATGAGTTCGCCGTGTTATGTTTGATGGTAATCAGCGAACCGAGAGGATTTATCGTATCGCTGGATTCCTAAGCATTTTACTCTCAACAATCTTCTTTTGGTTTATAGGATTTGTTATTTGGAAGAAATTTCATTACATGGACGACATCAATGCAGCTCTGCTAAACCAAACTTTCATAACGGGCACCTATGGCGTTCTTCCTGAAAATGTGGAAAAAATGCAATATATCTGCGCATTACTTTTTTTCCCGATCGCATTATTTATATTAAACAAAGTTTTCATCCAAGCCTTACAACAAAAAGGAATTGATATCGATAAATTTTACTCTCTGATTTCTATTGCATCTATATCTATAATTTTGTTCTTTGTATTTTTCGATCTCAAAGAAAATATGTTTTATATAAGTGGAAGTGTTCTATATCAACAAAAAGGAAACTATTTTTATTATCAACCTCTAAATTCCATTTTTCTCATACTTCTCTTAATATCATTATATGTATTATACTCAAAAACATCTCTAGAGATTAAACTGCTAATAGATAAAATAAGTTCTTACCTGTTTCTTTTGACAACTGTGACTTTAATAATATGCTGGTCCTTGAAAAATGTAACTACCATTTATGATCCCGGGAATTTGAGCGGCGACCATTTTGTTGCGGTCTTCAATTCGGCAGCTCAAGTATATTTAGGCAGGGCCTTGCTTATTGATTTTCCGAGTCAGTATGGCTTATATCCACATTTATTACAACCATTATTCAAACTTATGGGATTAGATATCTTTAAATTCACATCTATTATGGCGGTTTTTTTGGCAATTTCCTATTTGAATGTTTATATCTTTTTGAGATCTATGTTACGAAATAAGCTAATAGTATTCGCGGGATTTAATCTAATCTTATTTTATAGTTTTCTCTATATAACTATTTCGGCGTCCTATTTTCAGTATTTCCCATTGCGTTTATTATTCCCTGTATTACTAATAAATTTGTCCTGGTTTTATTTTAATAAAAAAAATGTGTCTATATATTTTGCATCGTTTATTCTTTATTCTATTGGTGTTCTATGGAACTTGGAAACAGGAATCGTGGTATTTTTTACATGGCTGCTTGCTCTCACATACCATGAGCTATTGGAGGCAAATGACCGGAATGCCATCAAGAGAATTGCCAAACATATCCTTGTAGCATTTAGCAGTCTATGTTTGACATTTTCATTATTTGATATTTATATGTATTTTAGTTACGGGTCGTTTCCTGATTTTTCAAAATTTATAGAATATCAAAATATCTTTTATGTTTTGGGATTTTATATGCTTCCGATGAAACTCATGCATCCCTGGAATTTAATTTTTTTCGTTTATATGGTGGGCTTATCCTATTCTGCCAGGTCGTTAATCATTCGAGATAATAGCGTCCGGGTAAAGATGATTTTTATCTTGTCAATTTTAGGTGCCGGTATCTTCAGCTATTTTCAAGGACGAAGTCATGATGCTGTTCTAACTGCGGTTTGGTATCCGGCGATGCTACTGCTTGTTATCTGTTTGGATGATTTATTTTATAAGATTAAAGGCGAATTAAAAGTGAAAAAAGTAGATATCTTGGAGGCATCAATTTTTTTAAGCCTAATCGTTCTCGTAGTCTCCTCAAACTTGAGTCTATTTGATAATTCACCGAATATATATAACTTAATTGAATCGAGACATGAAATTGCGTCTAGACAAGCACCGAATGATTTAACTGAAGGCATTAAATTTATTAAAAATTTAACAATTCCTGGTGAAAAAGTTCTCATTTTGTCGCCATTTTCTGGAATATATTATTTGGGTTCAAGTACGGTATATCCGTTAAAGATTCCCGCCTATCCCGAGCTATTTTTAAGAAAAGATTACAATGCTTTATTAGTCTATCTCAAAAATAGTTCCTATAAATTATTTGTAGATCCTCGAATTTACAATAAGTTTCCTGCGATGTTCGAAAATATTTCAATAGGTTATAAAGCAATCTCAAAAGGTGGCGGATTAATTCGCTATAAGATAGATAATAGCCCTGAAAAAAGATTGAGTTTTGTGCTTCCAGAATCAAAAAATACCATCGCTCATTATAAATTTGATGATCGATCCTACTTACACGTATCTTTTAGAAATAGGCATTCTGCAAGTTTTTCTGGCAATGCTTCAAAATTATCGAATTTAGGAGATAATTTTACAATTGAATTCATTTCAAAACCGCAAAAGAACCAGCCAGCTTATGCATCTATTTTAGGAAACCATCCAGGATCTACCGGCCACTCTGGATTTGTTGTTCAAAGAGATAATATAAATGACAACATATATATATATATATATTCGACTTTGGAACAGGCAAGAACTGGCTGCAAAACGATGTGGGTCCGATCAAATTTAGGCTTGAAGATGAAAAAAGAACATATATCGCAATTGTTACCACAAAGAAAGCTATTACTATATATAAAAATGGCGTAATTATAAATAGTGTTGTTAAAAATAGTTCTGTGAAGATCGCAAATAGCGACACGCCACTAATTATCGGTAATTGGATCGGTTGGAATCGTCCCTTCAATGGGTTGATAGAAGAAATCAGAATCACAAACGGTTCTATAGATGACGAGATTCCAGTCATCCAGAAAAGCCTTCGAATACTGCAAAACAATTCGACGACAATAAGTGTCTAGTCATGTCATAATGTCGTAAAGACAGTGTAGGATCGCATTCTTTGCATCTGGCATAAAACATTTTGTAAAATTCTTATTACTGATAGGGCGAAAATATCTGGCGTAGATTTCTATACTGTTTGTGTCAGAATTCTTTTGATTATTCTATTCATCCTTAAAATATTAAATACAATCAACCAAATGAATCTTCGGATACGTGATGACTGATACCGGCAAAACTGGCAGAGATATCCTCAATTCGCTCCATTTCTACCTAAACATCGCCTTCATCTCAAAAACCCCTGCCTCATTCCTCTGGCTCACCGCAAATCCCATCGCCCGGAAGAGCCGGAAGACCGGCTCATTTCCCACCAGAACCTCGGCTGTGAATCCCAGCAGCCCTTGCTTCTTGGCAAGGTAAGTCAAGTGAGTGAGCAATTCTTTCCCAACCCCTTGATTCTGGCATTCGTCTCTGACGGCCAGGGCGATGTCTGCCGTATACATATCACTGTTCATGGCGTACTGGCCGAGGCCGGAGATCTGCTCCTTGCCGTTCTCTTCCTTGACCGCTACCAGAACCATCTTCTGGAAGTAGTCCACTGCCGTAAACTTCTGCAGCACCTCATGAGGGATATCTCTGCGTACCGAGATGAACCTCTGGTACATGCTCTCCTCCGAGAGGGAGTAAAAGAATTCCTTCAGCAGCGGCTCGTCACTGATCTTAACCGGACGAAGCAGCAGTTTCAGGCCCGTGCGCGTGGTCTTCCAGACCTCCCAGTCCGCCGGATACTCGCCCTTTATGCCGGGAATGAATGCCTGATCAGGATAGATCAGATGCAGCCGCCTGGCCTCCTCGATCAGCCAGTGCCGGAACATGGGGTGAGCGATGGCGATGAGGGCCATGGCCCTCTCTCGAATACTCTTGCCGTGCAGGTAGGCGAGGCCATGCTCTGTGACGACATAGTGAATGTCGCCCCGCGTCAGGGTTACGCCCGCACCCTCTCCGAGGAAGGGAACTATCCTTGACGCGGCTCCGTTATTCGCCGTCGACGGCAGCGCCAGAATGCTCCTGCCACCGGGCGCGAGGGCGGACCCGCGCATAAAATCCGCCTGGCCGCCGATGCCGCTGTAAAAGCTGTGCCCGAGCGACTCCGCCGTGGCCTGGCCGGTGAGGTCGACCTCCAGAGCGCTGTTGATGGCCGTCATGCCTCGATTCTTTGCGATGATCAGGGGATTGTTAGTGTAGTCGATCGTCCTGAACTCGACCGCCGGATTGCCGTTGATGAACTCATAGGTCGCCCTGCGGCCCATGCAGAAAGTGGCAATGCTCTTTCCCGGATTGATACACTTCAGGGAATTGTCCACCACACCCGTGCGCATCAACTCGGCGATGCCGTCGCCCAGCAGTTCGGTGTGCACTCCCAGGTGCTTCTTTTCCCCCAGGCCGCATAAAACCGCATCGGGAATGCTGCCATATCCCACCTGAATGGTGGAGCCGTCTTCCACGATGTGGGCGACGAACTGGCCGATCTTCCGGGCGATCTCTCCCGGAACCGGCTCGATGAACTCCAGCAGCGGCTCATCCTTCGGGACCAGGAAGTCCACATCGTCCATGCCGATCCAGCCGTCGCCGTCGACCGTCGGCATATGGGCGTTGGGCTGGGCAATCACGAGCGATGCCGCCTTTACCGCATCGCGAACGATGTCCACGCTGATGCCGAGATTCATGTTGCCGTCCTCATCGGGAAGAGTGGTCTGGATGAGCGCCACATCGAGCGGGATCCTCTCCGAGCGGATGAGGCCCGGCAGAGCGGAGAGAAAGAGGGGCGTGTAGTCCGCACAGGCCTTGTTTACGGCATTTCGGGTGCTGTCTCCGATGAAGAACGAGTTGAGCCGGAAGTTGTCCTTGAACTTCTCATCCGTGTAGGGTGCAACGCCAAGCGTCACGATATTTATCAGCTCGGCGTCGAGAAACGCCTTGGGATTCTGCTTTACGTAGCCGAGCAAAGATCCGACCAGATACTGGGGCTCGCCGCAACCCGTCCCTATGAAGATCCGATCTCCCGGGAGGATGCTCTGAAAGATGAAGCGCTCTTGATCTCGGAATTTCTCCGGCCATCTCCTGCGGACCGCGTCCCAAAGGGCGACACGATCTATGCATGGACCCTGGATGAGATTCTTTTGGAGATCCTGTTGGAGATCCAGGTCATGGTCCTGTATCGGGCGTACTCCCGTTGGCTCTCGATTTTTGGTATCAGGCAAATATATCTCGACCGGCGAGGCAAATTTCCGCGCGCAAGCTTGAAGGAATTTGATGCGCTGGCATGACAATAGATCGCACTACGCTTTGTTAATTTCTTTGATCAAATATATATTTTGCTGTGAAGCGAATGCTGGTGCAGAGCCCGAATACTGGAGAGGAGAGTCTGAAGTTAGCCCTGAAGAGATATGTATAAATAAAGAAATGCGAAACTATATTAAAAAATGGTGTGAGTTGCAATAGCCATGTTCTCAGAAACGTCTCCCCGGATCGCATCCAGGCTCTTCGCCGCCACCATCCTCGCCTCTGCGGCGGGGATATTCTTCGGCATCTACTTTCTATTCATCGATCCCGAAACGGCCATTCGAGCCGCTGCGGCGCTGATGGCCGGTGTGGCCGGCCTTCTAAGCTTCCTTCGCCACTCCGTCTATTATCGATCGGATCAGGCTCGTATGGGATGGACGCAAGAGAATCCGCAGTTTCAGATCGAAGTAGGTTTTGCCAATCTGGCCATAGGTGGAGCGGCTCTGGCTGCATCACTGCTGGGATGGGGGTCACGGGCCTGTGGAATGACCCTGCTGATCTATGGGCTTTACATCTTCTGCACTTTGTTGCTCCATGTCCGGGATGCCTTGCATCATCCTGAGAAGAGGGGACATGCCCTGCCGAGAATTGTCAATTCTGCAATCTTCTCCCTGGCCCTGCTCGGATTCGCTTTCTTCGCGCTTCGGTAGCCGGTGTGAACAACGGGGGGATATTGCGTCGATGAGCTACAGGAAACGAGAGTGACGGCTCAGAGGTTGCCAAATAATGCCGATGATCTGCGATTGGACAGGCCGGAAGGATATGATGACCAGGCAGTGGCGGTTATCTGCTCACTAGCGCAATGAGAAAGAATAGGCGACGTACTGTACCATGAAATACTCCGGAAGACAAGAATGGAAAACATGCGGTGAAATGGCAACGATAATTAGCAAAAAACAGAATCTACCGAGAGATTCTTGGGAGCTAAATATGCACTGTCAATTTAGCTATTCCGATGATCCATTCCGATAATCTCGATGAATCTATCTGCCTGCTCGCGGAGACGGCGTAACAGCTCATCATCCGCCCCAGCCACGACCATCACTGAACCCTTCCATCTTCCTCCGTCAAGCCTGCTTTCGGCAAATTCAAACTCGAATTTCTCATAGCGGCCTATGGGAATCGTCTCATTCTCCGTCATGTACCACCACAGGACGACCCAGCCCGACTCTTCTGCCTCGCCGAGCAGCTTTTCTGCTTCCCTCTTGTCCGCGGGATCGACATAGGGCGGATCGATGAGCAGCAGGCCGGGAGGCGAGCGGTCCAGCAAAGATCGGACACCGTAAAAGCCATTTCCCAGATGGAAAGATACGTTGCGGCGGCGTCCTTTCCAGGCGGCTGCGACGTCGGAATCGATATCCCATATCTCGGCACTGAGATCTGCAGCGCATCTTTTGGCTGCTTCCAGGACAAGGCTTGTCGAGCCTGGATAGCACCGCAGGCCGGAGGGATTGAAGGACGCCAGAATGTCAAAATAGCAGAAATTTTTTAGGTGGGGGAGAAGCGGCCAGCATTTGCCGATTCCACCCACCCAATCACCGGGCGTGCGAAGAGCATAATCAGGGCGTCCCACGTGGCTTTCCGCATAGACCAGGCTGCTATCGGGGATGAGGAGGCTGCTCGCTGCCTCCAGCAGAAGGAAATGCTTCCAGACGTCGCCCGCATTGCCCGCGTGCCCTCTGTGATCGTAATGGCGCATTGAGGCGCTTTTTCTTACTCTTGGTACATCTTCTTGGCGATGTTGAAGGCCTGTGCCGGCGTCGAAACCGCAATCTTCTGAGAGTCGTCGAAAGACGCTTTGGATGCGGCAGCTGCCGCGGCGGCGGTGCGGAGCAGCTTCTTGTCCACTTCATTGGTCAGCCAGCGTGCCCCGCCGATTCCCACCAGGACAGCCCCGGCAATGGATGAGATAGAGACCGTTATATCCGCCGAGCCGACCCCGGCGACAGAGCCGTAGACAACAGCATTGCTGAAGGCTCCGTAAAGCCCCCAGGAGATGAAGGCCGCCACAGCTCCTAAGAGAATGTTTCCCGCAAAACCGGGCCGGATGATGGTCACGTCCCCTGCAGTCTCTTCGCGCGGCTTGATGAAGCCGTTGTCGCTCACCAGAGCATTGATAATTCCACCGACAGCACCGCTCACCATGATAATTCCGATAGGCATCAACATTGACATTTCTGCTTCCCCTCGCGCTCCCTTTGAGCATCGATTTTTCCCGAATATTCTTCAGATCCAACGTTGCTGTATCCATCCCCCCGATGGCGGAACAGGCCTGGATCTAAATATATCTTAATTAGTTTTTTCAGAATGAAATGCGTTAATACTATTTGAACTTTTTGATCTTAACGTAGCAGCACACGGTAAAATACCTAGTTCATTTATATTAGTGTGTAATTTTAATAATACAATTAAAAATTAATAGTATGCAACCGTGATGCACGCAGATGTTATCGATAAGAAGCCGGCCTTCAATTTTTGGTCGACCGAAATTCTTATATTTAGGTCGCCCTTAATTCTCATTGGTATTATGTCCAAAGAACAGGTCGAAGAGTACATCGAAGCGATCTATGACATCGCGGGAAAGAATGGGCTGGCGAAGACTACGGAAGTTGCCAAACGACTGCACAATGCTCCTGCCAGCGTCACCGAGGTCTTCCAGAGCCTGGCGGAGAGCGGGCTGGTTCGCTACGAGCCGTACAGGGGTGTCGCCCTGACGGAAGCGGGAGAAAAAGCTGCCCTGAAGATCAAGAGAAAGCACAGGCTGCTGGAGGTCTTTTTGTCGGAGATCTTGGGCATAGATCCCGAAAAGGTGCATGAAGAAGCCTGCCGGATGGAGCACTCCGTATCCGATGAGGTGGGAGACGCCATGTGCAGGATGCTCAACGCCCCTGCGCGCTGTCCGGATGGAAAGCTGATTTACCCTTGCGAAAAAGAGATCGCCACCTGCAATGAATGCCGGGAGGCCGCGGAGGCAAGAGACCAGGACAAGTCCTCCCCGCCGAGGAAAGTGGTGCCCTTGACGGATCTGCAGCCCTGCCAGAAAGGGACCATCGCTCTTCTTCGAGGAGACAAGAAAGTCATTCAGAGGCTCTCCGACCTTGGCCTGACTCCCGGGACCGAGGTCGTCCTGATGAGAAAAACGCCCATGGGTGGACCCATTGAGCTGTGCGTACGCAGAACCAATCTGGCCGTGGGACATGAGATCGCAGACAACATCTTCGTAAAAGCCGCACTGGAGGCCTGAAAGTGTCAGGTTGTCTGGGATGTCCTGCCGGGGGATCCTGCAATAAATCACAATCTGGCAACTCACAATTCGGTAAATCGCAATCAAGTGACGGCAGGGACTGCGGATCGTGCCAGGACCACAAAAAAGACGCCTGCATGGTTATCGCTCTGGCCGGAAACGCCAATGTGGGAAAGAGCGCAGTCTTCAATCAACTCACCGGCGTGGATCAGATCCTGGGCAACTGGCCGGGAAAGACTGTGGAGCGTGCTGAAGGCATTCTGCAGTACAAAGGCCAGAAGATCAAGATCATAGATCTGCCGGGCATCTATTC
>JGI24732J26686_1000781_pt1 | contig 14930 bp, 14 predicted proteins | sample EPASupsiteHSE623_FD_26686 | JGI IMG/M metagenome (IMG submission 26686)
ATACAACGGATTAACCATCAATCCCACCACCAAATCCTTGACTGTTTCCAACGACGCAACTGTGAGCGGTACCAATACCGGCGACCAGACAATTACTTTGACCGGAGATATCACCGGATCAGGCACGGGCAGTTTTGCTACCACTATCGGCAACTCTAAAGTTACCAATGCCATGCTGGCTGGAAGCATTGCGGCCAACAAGTTAATCGGAACTGATATCACTACGGTGGGCACGATCACCACCGGCACCTGGAACGGAACCACCATTTCCCCAACCAAAGGCGGCACCGGCGTTGCCAACGGTACCAACAATACCATTACCTTTACCGGAAACTATACTCTGGGATTGACTCTGAGTGCCAATACCAATCTAACTTTGCCGACCAGCGGTACATTGGCAACCACCAGCGACAAACTGTCCGCGTTCGCTTCCACCAGTTCTTCAGAACTTGCCGGAACCATCAGCGATGAAACCGGCAGCGGTTCTCTGGTATTTGCCACCAGCCCGACATTTACCACGCAGTTAACCGCGCCCAAGGTGGTGGGTGATACCACCGGACTGTACCTCAACGAAGACGGCGGCGCGGGAATCTTCGTGAAGGATGGCGGGAACGTGGGGATCGGCAATACCAACCCATCTTCCAAACTCGACGTCACCGGCGATATCCGCATCAGTAGCGGTTCCGGCGGCCAGATTATCTTTGCCGACGGTTCCACTATGGCCTCTTCAGGCTTGGGTTCCGCGGCCGCGCTTTCCAATACCACTGACGCGATCATGACCGGCGATTCCGACGCCAACAATACCGGCGCGGTGATCCTCAAGACCGGATCCAGCGATAGGCTACACATTTTGAATGGTGGCAATGTGGGTATCGGGACCGCGAATCCGGGAACAAAGTTCCAGGTAAACGGGCAGGCCGGAACCGGAGAAACAGGAATTGTCAATATTACCGGTTATGATGCGTATGGCCAAAGCTTGGTCATGCAGTTGCCAAACGCCGGTTATACTGGCAATTTGATTGCGCTCATGAAAGCTGCCGGCGGATCCGGCCAAGCCATGGGTTTTTCAACCCATTTTACTACCGATGTTGTCGACCGATTTTCCATAATGAACCATTCCGGCGCGGAAAAACTAACTGTCTTAGACACTGGTAACGTTGGCATCGGGACAACCAACCCGATTGGAATTCTGGATGTTTTCCCGCCTGGCGCTGGCAGGACCGTCGGAGCGTTGCGGGTGGAGGATAAAGATGTGACCATTGGTGTGCTTTCCTCGACCGGTGGAGATAACAGCAATTTTAATGTGCTCGATCGTTTTGGGGGCGTTAATTTTCAAATAAATGGTACGGCGGCATCGATCGGTGTTGTGGGTAATGCTGTTTCCGGAACCGCATTGAATATTGCATCGATTGCCACGAGCGGAACAAATACCTACGGATTGCAGGTTAACGCTTCCACTGGCGGGACGAATAATTACGCGGCTGTATTCAGCGGCGGTAACGTCGGCATCGGGACGACGGTACCTGGCTCGACGTTGCATGTTGTTGGACCGAGTTCAGTGCCATCTCTAAATGCATCTGCCGGCGGGATTGCTCAATTTTCCGATGGCGCATATCAATTGGCAATATCTGCGTATGACGCTGCGCCAATCGCGATTAGTCTGCAAGGCCGCCACGCCGCTGTTGATGGATTTGCTTATCCTATTGCCTTGAATCCCCTAGGCGGCAACGTCGGCATCGGGACGACGGCACCGGGGGCAAAATTAACAGTTTTGCAAGATGCCGATGGCAGTACTTCCGCTTTTCGAATCATAGGAAGTGCCGGCGATCCAGCAAACTACTATTTTGACATTGTTCCCAGCAGTCCGAGCAGTGCCAATGTGGATTATCTTTTCAAAGTAAAAGATTTTCCGAACGCAGTGCGCGATGTTTTTGCTATCCAGGGAAACACTGGTAACATTGGTATCAGCACGACGAATCCTGATAGGACTCTAACCATTAATGCTGTATCGGGAGCAATTAATTCTGTTGGCGCTGCCATCTCGTTGCGGCGAGCAGATAACCCTCTTTATGGTGCCGGCATTTGGCAAGGATATGATGCTAATGGCGAATTTTTGAAATTTGGTGTTGGAGTCAACGCTGATCCATTTGCCATTGCGCAAACAAAAATGGTAATTCAAAGTTCCGGCAACGTTGGTATCGGGACGACGAGTCCGAGCGAGGCTTTGGAAGTTGTGGGTACTATCAAAAGTTCGAGCTCAACATTAATCCTTGGTTCGCAGCACGCGCTTCGAACTGCAACCAGTGCCTATGTTCAAGACGCTATACGTGGTTCAGGATATATTCAGTGGGGTACGGACATTGGCGCGATAGGAACCAATTATTTTGTTTCGGATGAGAGATTAAAAAATCATATTACGGCTGCGGAAGAATCGGCTTTGGATAAACTAAACAGTATAGATTTCATAGCATTTAATTATAATCCAGGCGTTGGGTTTGACCCGAATATTCGTTACAAGGTAGGGCTTTCCGCGCAAAACCTTCAGAAAATTGAACCGCTTTGGGTGGATACTCTCGCAAAAGGAACGGATGAAGAGCGGCTAACGCCTGATTCGACCCAGCTGCTTGTGTATGCCTTAAAAGGTATCAAAGAATTAAACGCTGATGTAAACTCTTTGAATTTTAAGATTAATTCCGCTGGATTAATTAGCGCTACTTCAACGATTGTATCGGCAGCGGTAGACAAAAGGGGGTTGGTTGACGATATTAAAAACGTTCTGCAGTCACTGGGCATGGCGTTGCAAGACGGGGTGGCAAGTTTGAAGGAAATAATTGTTGATAAAATCACTTCAAAGCAAATTGACGGCCAGCAAATTAACAGCCAAAGAATCAATAGCCAGCAAATCACTGCCAACCAGATGTGCGTCAAGGATAGCGGCAACAATGACATTTGCCTCACTGGCGATCAGCTCAAGGATTTGATTAACAAAGCTGGTTCGTCGGTGACCATTAATCAAACCTATCAAGTTCCGGTTGCGCCGGCGGATAATGGTACAACTACTGCGTCCGGGACAGAGCCGTAATCGATGTATCCGCGGCGACGGGCAAAAGCAATTATTTTGGCTAAACAGAATAGCTGTCATTGCCGGGTTTGACTTTTGAAAAAAAGTGCGATAAATTTGAATAAACCCGACCGAAGGGTGATGTTTTTTTGAGAAGGATAAATACCATGGAAGAAATTTCTGTTGCGGCGCCGATATTGTTTGAAATTGCCGGCATTGCTGTTACCAATACGACATTTTGGATAGTTTTGATAACCTTGGGGCTGGCGGCGCTTTTTGTTTCCGTTTTTGGCAAGGCAAAGATCGTGCCCGGCAAAACGCAGAATTTGTTGGAATTCATTTTGGAGTCTTTTTTGAATTTTTGCGATTCGATTACCAATTCAAGGCAAAAAACCCTGGATATTTTTCCGTTCGCGATGACTTTGTTCTTGCTGATTTGGACATCGAACCTGCTTGAGCTGGTGCCCGGCTTGGGAGTTTTCCCGATTTTGCGGTCGCCGAGCTCCGATCTTAACCTCACTTTCGGATTGGCCGCCCTTTCAATGTTCTATGTCAATTATCTGGCGTTGCGCAAGCTCGGACTAGTTCCGTATTTGGGCAAGTTTTTCAATTTCAAGAGCCCGGTATTGCTTTTTGTCGGATTACTGGAGCTGATGGGCGAGTTTACCCGCATTATTTCACTGTCAATGCGGCTTTTCGGCAATTTGTTTGCCGGAGAGGTGCTTTTGATGGTGGTTTCCAGCGGGATCCATTGGGCGCTGGCCTATTTTGTGCCGTTGCCGTTTTTGGGGCTGGAAGTGCTGGTGGGATTTTTGCAGGCGTTCATATTCTCGTCGCTGATCGTGGTGTTCTATTCAACGGCAACCGAAGTTCACGCGTAAATAATTTTCAATTTTCAAATTTCAATTTTTCCCGCCATGGCGGGCTCCCGCCAAGCGGGGCAATAAATGACGCAATGTTTCAATGATGCAAATAAATGCTCGCGCATTTGTTTGAAAATTGATTCATTGCAACATTCATTTAAAATTGAAAATTGAAAATTGAAAATTATGAGCGACAACAGCCAAAATATGCTGGCGCGGGCAATGGTTCTGGGGTTGGAATTGGGGTTTGCGATTGCGATTCCGCTGGTCGGGTTCCTGCTTTTCGGCTTGTGGCTTGACCGGGCGATTGGCACAACTCCGTTATTTATGATAATATTCTTGCTGGCAGGATTGGCCGCGGTGGTTGTTGAAGTTCGCTACCTAATTATGCCGTTTCTTGAAAAAAGGTCAAAAAATAATAATAAATGATAAATTATCATTAATAATTATATGGAATTAGAAGTAATGAGACAGTTAGCCGCCGCGATTGCAATCGGCGTGGGCGCGATCGGGCCCGGTTTGGGCATTGGTTTTATCGGCCGGGGAGCGATGGAAGCGATCGGCCGCAATCCGGAAGCCGCGGGCAAGATCAGCACGAATATGATTCTGGCGATCGCGTTTACGGATGCCATCGCGATTTTCGCCTTGGTGGTGGCGCTTATCATNCGTTTTGTATAGCCAAAACTCAGCTATTTTGCGGTTCATTGCCGCAGATAGCACATTAATTTAATTGTTTGAGTATGTTTTGGGTNTGTTTATCAATCCATTACTCACAACTAATAAACTATTCATATGGAAGGCTTAGGCATTGATCCAAAAATTCTGGTCGGAGACATCGTTACGTTTATTGTTTTGGTGGTGATTCTCAAAAAATACGCCTATAAGCCGTTTTTGGCGGTTTTGGAAGCGCGCCGCAAAAAGATTGAGGAAGGGGTGGCAAAGTCAGAAGAAGCTGAAAAGTCGCTGGTCAAGATCCGCAGCTTGTCCGACGAAGTGAAGTTAGCGGGGGAGAAAAAGGCCAAAGAGTTGATCTTGGCGGCCGAATCCAGGGCGCAGGAAAAGGCCAAGCTGATACTGGCGGCTGCCGATGAGGAAAAGAAAAAGGTAATCGCCGCCGCCCAGCTTGCCATGGAAAAAGAGCGGTTGCGGGCGAAAGAGAGCCAGCAAAAAGAAACGATGGATCTCGCCTTCGCGGTTTCGGAAAAATTTTTGTCTGAAAAAATCACCAAAGAGCAGGACAGGAAAATCATTGAAAAATTGGCGGTTGGTTTGAAATAATATTAAAAATCCGGCGCGATGAACAGCAAACAATTAATTAAAATTTGGACAAGAGTGTTGATCGAGGCGTTTGAAGGAAAATCCGCGGCCGAGCAGAAAAAAGTTTTCGGCCGGCTTAAAGCGATCCTGAAGAGCAAGAAAAAAGAATATCTGTTGCGAAAAATCGCGGAAAATACGATTGCGGCGATGAAAAAAGAAACGGAATTCGAGATAATCATGGCGCATGAACAACCGCTTGATACGGTTAACAAACTGGAAGAGAAATTGGCGCGGATTCTTTGCGCGGAAGACGCCCAGGTGAGGACCGATCCGGCGCTTATCGGCGGGTTTGTCGCCAAAACCGATCAATGCCTTATTGATGCGTCGGTTAAAGGATTTTTGCAGCAATTAAAGAAAATATACCAAGACTAAAAAATTTTCAATTTTCAATTTTCAATTTTTAATTTCCAATAAATGATGCAATGTTTCAAACAAAAATGCCAAGTAACGCGTGCGTTTGAAAATTGATTCATTGAAATATTGAAAATTCAATGGAAATTAAAAATTGAAAATTATTTAATATTTATGGATAAAATCGAACAATTTAAACGGCAACTGGAAGAAACCGAATTGTCGCCGAAAATCGACGAAATCGGCGAAGTTGTTGAAGTCGGCGACGGTATTGTCAAGGCGTCGGGACTTCGCAACGTGGAAAATTTTGAGCTGGTCGAATTTGAGCGGGCAAAGGCTTTCGGCCTGGCGCTTAATCTTGAGGAGTACGAAACCGGTATCATTGTGTTGGGCGCGGATGACGCGATCAAGGAGGGCGACACCGTAAAAAGAACCAAAAAAACGATTTCCGTGCCGGTGGGTCCCGAACTCGTNGGCCGCGTGGTCGATCCTTTGGGACGGCCTTTGGACGGCAANGGTCCGATCAATGCCAAGGAAACTTATCCGATCGAACGGCCCGCTCCCGGCGTTATTGATCGCCAGCCGGTGAAAACGCCGTTGCATACGGGGATTTTGGCGGTGGACGGTTTGGTGCCGATCGGCCGCGGGCAGCGCGAATTAATTCTGGGCGACCGCGGTTTGGGGAAAACCGCAATCGCGGTGGACATGATATTGAACCAGAAGAACGAGAAGAACCGCCCGATTTGCGTTTATGTCGCTTGCGGACAAAAAAAATCAAAAGTAAAGCGTTTGGTGAAAATGCTGGAAGACGCGGGTGCCATGGAATACACGATTGTGGTGGCGGCGTTCGCCGATGATCCGGCNGCGTTGCTTTATCTGGCTCCNTATACGGGTTGCGCGATGGGGGAATGGTTCCGCGACAACGGCAAGGACGCGGTGGCGGTTTATGACGATTTAACCAAGCAATCGTGGGCGTGGCGCGAGGTTTCGTTGGTTTTGCGCCGGCCGCCGGGGAGAGAAGCCTATCCGGGCGATATTTTCTATCTTCATTCCCGCTTGTTGGAGCGCGCGGCCCGGTTGTCCCAGGTCAAAGGCGGNGGATCGCTCACGGCTCTCCCGATCGTGGAAACCCAGGCCGGCGATATCTCCGGATATATTCCCACGAATGTCATTTCCATTACCGACGGCCAGATATTTTTGAGCCCGGCGCTGTTCGCCAAGGGCCAGCGGCCGGCGATCGACGTGGGAACCTCGGTTTCGCGCGTGGGCGGCAATGCCCAGCTTCCGGCGATGAAAAAAGTTGCCGGCACTTTGAAACTTGATTTGGCGCAATTCCAGGAATTGGAAAGATTCTCCGAATTTACCGAAGAGCTCGATTCGCAAACGCGGCAAATGCTTGAAAGAGGCAAGCGCATGCGCGAATTGTTAAAGCAGCAGGATCTCAAGCCGTTTCCTTTTGAAAAAGAAGTGGCGGTGATCTTCGCCGGGGTGAAAGGATTTTTGGATGATGTTTCAATCGAAAAAATCGACCAGTTCAAGATTGATNTGATGAACGAGCTTGAAGAAAACATGCCCGAAGTTNTGGCCGAAATCCGNACGACCGAGAAATTGGAAAGCGGCACGGAAGCAAAATTTGAAGAAGCGATAAAGCGCGTTAAGAAAAATTATGGAGCTTAAGGAAATCCGTTTAAAAATACAGTCAGTTTCCAATATCTGGAAATTGACCAGCGCCTTGGAAACTTTATCGGCGTTGAAAATGAAAAAGGCGCAGAAATTCGCGCTTTTGTCCCGGCCTTTCGCCCAGAGGATCGGCCGACTTGTGCGCCGGTTGGAGCCGACTTTGAAAGACCGGGTGGCTTTGCGCAAGCGGAAGGTGAAAACCGCTTTGGCGGTGGTGATCGCGTCAGACCGCGGATTTTGCGGTTCATTCAACCAGAATATTCTGAAGAATGCGGCCAAAGAAATTGAAAAATTGGAAACCAAATCGGATGTTTCCGTTTTTCCGGTGGGGAAAAAGGCAGTTTCGTTTTTTAAAGCTCGCAAGAGGAAGTTTGACCGGAGCATGACCGGGATCGGCGATTTCGGCTTGCTGGAAGAAATAAAGCCGATTTCGGATTTTATTATCAAAGCCTATCTGGAAAACAAATACCAGCGTGTTTATCTGATGTGGACGGATTTTATCTCAACCTTCAACCAGAAACCGCGCCAGATGCAGCTTTTGCCTTTGGAATGGAACGAGCTCAAGGAATTCGCGCAGGAAGCTGATAAGACGGCCAAGGATTCCGAAACGTTNATTGAACCGTCCGCGGAAACNGTAGTGAAAGAAATCATTCCGCAGCTCGTGGAATATTTGATTTACCAATGCATTTTGGAAAGCAACGCGTCGGAGCATTCGGCGAGGATGACGGCAATGCGCAACGCTTCGGATAACGCGCGCGACCGCGTCGGCGAACTGACTTTGGATTACAACAAAGCGCGGCAGGAGCAGATCACAAGCGAAGTTTGCGAGATTTCTTCGGCGAAAGAAGTTCTGGGATAATGATAAAAACCAAAGCTCAAATGACAAATTTCAAATAAAATCCTAAATCAAAATGTCAAAATTAAATACGATAATTTCAATTTAACAATTTGGGTTTTGGACTTTGTTTGATGTTTGGATTTTGACATNTGAAANTATAAAAGTAATTAAATNATTATGGCAAAGATTATACAAATAATTGGACCGGTAGTGGACGTGGAATTTCCGGAAGGGGAACTGCCCGCNTTGGGAAACGCCCTTGANACCGGTAAGGAAAAATTGGTGCTGGAAGTCCAGCAATATCAGGGCGGCGGCGCGGTGAGGTGCTTGGCGATGGGCGCATCCGAAGGTTTGCGGCGCGGCCAGGAGGTTGTTGATACCGGAAAACCGATCATGGTTCCCACCGGCAAAGCGGCTTTGGGCCGGCTTTTCAACGTTTTAGGCGAGCCGATTGACGGGCTTGGGCCGGTGAAAAGCGACCAGAAAAACTCCGTGTTCAAAGACGCTCCGGCCTATTCCGAGCAAAAAGGCGAAGTGGAGATTTTGGAAACCGGCTTGAAAGCCGTTGATCTTTTGTGTCCCATACCTAAGGGTGGCAAGATCGGTTTGTTCGGCGGCGCGGGAGTGGGCAAAACCGTTCTCATCCAGGAGCTCATCCGCAATATTGCCAAGGTGCACAAAGGCGTGTCGGTTTTTGCCGGCGTGGGCGAGCGCACGCGCGAAGGAAATGATATCTACCTGGACATGAAAGAAAGCAAAACTTTGGATAATACGGTACTGTTTTTCGGGCAAATGTCAGAACCGCCCGGGGTGCGGTTCCGCATTCCGTTTTCGGCGCTGGCCACGGCGGAATATTTTCGCGACGAGGAAAAGAAAGATGTTTTGCTTTTGTGGACAATGTTTTTCGCTTTGTGCTGGCGGGTTGCGAAGTGTCGGCGCTGATGGGCCGCATTCCTTCCCAGACCGGTTACCAGCCGACATTGTTTTCCGAAATGGGCTCGCTTGAAGAACGCATTACTTCGAACAATAATGGCTCGATTACGTCGATGCAGGCGGTTTATGTGCCGGCGGATGACTTGACCGATCCGGCAGTGGTGGCGATNTTCTCGCATCTTGATTCCTCTTTGGTTTTGAGCCGCCAAATCGCGTCGCTGGGTATTTTCCCGGCCGTAGCTCCGCTTGATACCACGTCGTCAATTTTGAATCCGCGCATCGTGGGCGAGCGGCATTATCGCGTGGCTTCGGCGGTGATCCAAATGCTCCAGCGCTATAAGGAATTGCAGGATATTATCGCGATATTGGGCGTGGAAGAACTNTCCGANGAGGACAAATTAACGGTTAATCGCGCCCGCAAGGTGCAAAAATTCTTGTCCCAGCCGTTTTTCGTGGCCGAAGTTTTCAGCGGCAAGCCCGGAAAATACGTGAAATTGGCCGATACCATCGAAGGATTCGAGCGGATCGTCGCCGGTGAATTTGATTCCCGCACGGAATCGGAATTTTACATGAAAGGCGGTATTGAAGAAGTAGTAAACGGCTAAAAATCCGAAATCCGAATGTTCGAAATCCGAAACAAATCCCAATTTTCGAATAACTAAATGACTGAAACAGAATTCCGTTTCAAACATTTGAATTTTGAAAATTTGAACATTGTTTCGAATATTCGAACTTCGAGTTTCGAATTTCAATTCAGATGAAAGTTGAAATCATAACTCCAAAAGGAATAGAGTTCGACCAAGAAGTGCGCGAACTTGTTCTGCCGACGCAAACCGGAGAGATTACGGTGCTGCCGAAGCACGTGCCGTTGATTTCGGTTTTAAAAGCCGGGATAATGAGAATTGCGGCCGAAGGCGGAGACGTTGAAAAAGAGATTGAAGGCGGAATACTGGAGATTGGCCGGGACAAGGTGGTTATTTTGTTAAAAAAATTCTAAATTTATGGGTAAAGCTGAGGCAACATTTTCGTTGCCGGAATCGTCAATCGTCATAATTAAAACCGGAGTAACTGCCGTTTCGTGATTTTGTTTTTAAATTGGCCCGTTGAAGGCCAATTTTTTTTGCGGACAAAAAAGGTAATTNTGAAAATAAAATCTTATGTTCAATATATTTCCCAAAGACGGAATTTTTTACCAGCTTTTTGAAAAACAAACCGAAAAATTGAATGAAGCGGCCAGCCTTTTGAGAAAACTTCTGGCAGAGCCGGGCAAATTGGAAGAAGTGTCGGCGAGGTTAAAAGAGTTGGAAATTGAAGCCGATGATGTTGGTCACGAAGTGATGGATCATTTGAGGAAAAACTTTATTACGCCGATGGAAGGCGAGGATATCGATCTTTTGCGCCAAAATCTTGACGACATCATGGATTTCATTGAAAGATCGGTCAATCGCATCGGTATTTATCGCATTCATTCGCCCTACCCCAAAGAGATTGGAGAATATATCGGAGTAATCAGCGGCGCGGTGGCTGAAATCAATGATGGCATGAAGGAGCTTAAAAACATAAAAAAATTCGGAGCCATATTGCAAAAACGGTGCGAACGGCTTAATGAGCTGGAAAACGTTGGCGATGAAATCAACCGCAAAGCCTTGGGGGGATTGATGAACGCGCAGAATATTTCCTGCGACAAGCTCATGGAAGTGATTAAACTCAAAGAAATATACGAAACGCTAGAAAATGCCATCGATTGCTGCGAAAACGTGGGCAACATGTTTGAATCGATCCTGATAAAAAACCAATAAATAAAACCCATGCCAAAATCCATGCTCAGAAACTGGATAACGGCTTTAAAATCTGTAATTCCTTGAGGCGCAAGCCTTAGGGTTACAGATTTCGAGGATTCCAAAGGGGGCGCCCTCTTTGGGCGATGCTGCAGGGCTAACGCCCTGCGGTATCGAAACACATTTGGAAAACATATTTTTTAAGGCTAATTCATGTCTCCTGATATTCTGTTTATAATCGTCATAATTTCCACGGCACTGGCTTTTGATTTTACCAATGGCATGCACGATGCCGCCAATTCGATATCGACAATCGTTTCCACGCGAGTGCTGTCGCCCAAGATGGCGGTTATCTGGGCGGCGTTTTTCAACTTCGTCGCGTTCATGATTTTTGGAACGGCGGTGGCAAAAACGATCGGTTCGGGGATGATCGATATCAAAACCGTTACTCCGATGGTAATATTTTGCGGTTTGATCGGCGCGATCGGATGGAATATTTTTACCTGGATCAAAGGCCTGCCCACCAGTTCGTCGCACGCGCTGATCGGCGCCTATGCCGGGGCGGCGGTGGCCAACGCGGGGATCGGGGTGATTATTCCGGGCGGTTGGACAAAAACTCTGTTATTCATAATCCTGGCGCCGGCTATCGGTCTGTCGCTGGGGTATCTTTTCAAGGTGCTTTCATCGTGGATCGCTTACAAGCATTCTCCGGTCAGCGTGAGCAAATGGTCAAGGGTCTTGCAATTATTTTCCGCGGCGCTTTACAGTCTGGGCCATGGCGGCAACGACGCTCAAAAAACCATGGGAATCATTACCGGGCTTCTTTTCGTGGGCGGATTCGTCCAAAATCTGGACATTCCCCTGTGGGTCGTATTGAGCGCGCATGCGGCGATTGCCTTGGGAACGCTCAGCGGCGGGTGGCGTATCGTGAGAACCATGGGAACCAAGATCACCAAGTTAAAACCAATCGATGGCGTTTGCGCCGAGGGCGCCAGCGCGATCAGCATTTTTTGGGCGACGCATTTGGGCGTGCCCGTGAGCACGACCCATGTTGTCACCGGCGCGATTTCGGGCGTGGGCGCCGCGCATCGCATCACCGCGGTGCGGTGGAACGTGGCGTTCAGTATTGTTTGGGCATGGATTTTTACAATTCCCGGCGCGGCTTTGATCGGCGCGATTTCGTTTTTGTTGCTTTCCGCCCAGTTCTGACTTGGCAAAATCAGGCTGATTTCGCGCAGGCTTTGGCTTGCATTGAGGCATGATTTTTGGTATTTTTAATCAAAGTTTGATTCCTTCTGTTTATCGGAAGCTAATTTTTAAATATAAATATAAATGATACGGCTTGTAATTTTCGATTTTTCCGGAACGCTGGGTTATTATGATCCGGCCGAATATCACGAAGTTTTCAAAAAACTTCGCGATTTTAATTTGCCCGTCAACGAAGGAAAACCGGCCAAGGCGCTGGCCGATATCCTGCCGGAATTATTTTCAGAAGCTGAAAGCTGGGAAGATCTGACGAACAAGATCATTCANAAACTCGGCATTGTNCTCGAAAAAGACCGCCGCGAAACTCTGGCAGCGTTTCTTGAAAGGAAATTAACCTGCAAACTGTTCGATGACGCCGAGAATGTCATATCGTTGCCGCAAGACAAAGCGATTCTTACTTTGAGCGGCAAGTTCATGATCGATAGCATTCCCGAATTGCAGCATTTTGAAGTGTTCAGTCCCAAAATCGCCCAAGCCAAAAAGCCGGATNTGNAAGCGTTTCTGGCGGTTCTGGAAAAAATGGGNGCCGATCCGGACGAATCGGTGATGGTGGGCGATAGCCTGGAAAACGACATNATCCCGGCGAGATCGGTCGGGATGAAAGCGATTTTNATCGATCGCGAGAACAAGTATCCTGATTTTAAAGATCCGTCGATAATCAAGATTGCCAGTCTGAAAGAATTGAAAAGATATTTATAATATTGCGTTTTTGGTCAAAATCTGTTATTTGTAATTTGTCGCAAGATGTTTTTGGGGCCCGTAGTACAGTGGTACCACGCGGCATTCGCATTGCCGAGACGCGAGTCCGATTCTCGCCGGGTCCACAGAGCAGCAATTATTTTCGNATCAATCGCACGGGCCAGCCCGTGCGATTGCGTATCATCGTCAGATGGCGGAGTTTAAATTCGAGGTTATAAAACAGGANAAGGAAACGCGGGCGCGGGTTGGGGTGATCCGGACGCGCCGGGGCGAGATTGAAACGCCGCACTTCGTGCCGGTGGGCACTTTGGCGTCCGTGCGGTCTCTTGATTCAGCGGATTTGGAAACGCTGGGCGCGCAATGCGCCCTGATCAACACCTATCATTTGCACTTGAAACCCGGCGACAAGCTGATTGAAAAATTGGGCGGAACGCATCGGTTCATGAATTTCGACAAGCCGTTATTTTCGGACTCGGGCGGTTTTCAGGCGTTTTCCCTGGGTTTGGCGCGCGAGCATAACATTGGCAAGATCGGCAATTTTTTTCCTGCCGAGGCACTTCTCGGACAGGGCTCGCCGGAGCTTGAGCGCAGGCGGCCAGTGGATGATGCGGATGAACCCGCCTTCGCTGAAGCTGCGGCGAGGCAAAAAAATCTGACCAAAATTACCGATGGCGGGATAGAATTCAAATCGATCTATGACGGATCGCGGCATTTTTTGGATGCCAAAAGATCGATGGAAATCCAGTCGAATCTGGACAGCGACATTATCATGGCGTTTGACGAATGCACCTCGCCGCTTTCGGACAAGGATTATACGGCCAAAGCAATGGCGCGGACGCACGTTTGGGCCGGGCAGTCGCTGGAATACCATAACAACAGCCAGGCGCTTTACGGCATTATCCAAGGCGGGTGGTTTCGCGATCTGCGTGACGAAAGCACGCGATTTATCAACAACTTGCCGTTTGACGGTATTGCCGTCGGCGGATCGCTGGGCAATTGCAAAGCGGACATGCATGAAATTTTGGATTGGGTGGTGCCGCAATTGGACAACCGTCCGCGGCATTTGCTGGGCGTCGGCGAGATTGACGATATTTTTGAATGCGTGGCGCGGGGGATCGATACTTTCGATTGCGTGGGACCGACGCGGATTGCCCGGCGGGGAAACCTTTACGTTTTGCCGCAGTCGGGCGGAAGCGTGAAAAACAAATTTCGCATCAATATTTCCGGGGCGGCTTATAAAAAAGACGGCGATCCGATTGATTCGGCGTGCGCGTGCCCGACTTGCAAAAATTATTCGCGGGCCTACCTGCATCATTTATATAACGCGCGGGAACTGTCCTATTTCCGCCTGGCGACGATCCATAATCTTTGGTTCATGCTGAGGCTGATGGAACAAATTCGCGTTAGCATAAAAAACGGGAATTTTATGGAATTAAAAAGGCAGTGGTTCGCGCCGGCGGCAAATGGACAAAATCGCTGATTTCTGATATGAATAGTGTGTTTGAGTTGTTTTTCTCGTTAACTCATTTGTTTGTTTCTCATTGACTGTTTGCGCCGAGTTAGCCAAGTTGGTCACGGCGGATGACTGAAAATCATCAAATCTCGGTTCGATTCCGGGACTCGGCACTTTTTAACCCGCTCTTTTAAGCGGGTTTGTTTTTATCAGGGAAGCAACGGCAAAGCCGATAACGCGTTCCTGCGTTTGCGTAAAATAAAAAACCTTTCGTTGAAAAGATTTGGTAAAAAAGGAAAAGTGACGGACAACAAGTTTTGACAACTTGGTCTAGGGACTTGCGTCCGTCACATCAAGGAGATGAACTCCTTAGTTTCTAAATCGAGGAAACGGTCTGCTCGCCCCATGCAGCTCCTGAGAGAAGCATGGTGACTGACCCATTTCTCGAGGGGTGAAATACCCCATTTACTATTTCCCCGCGCACTTGCACGGGTCCGTTTGCCAACAGGTGGTTAATCTCCTGTTGGTACGTGCCTATATTGTCATCCCTCACCTCGTCCAGATACTGGACTGGGAAGGCGGATTGAATCTGAGTCTGAGCCATTGATGCTGCTGGCTCGGCTCCGACTCGGGAATTGGCGGCGGCATCAGCTTTGGGCGTCATGGAGTTGGCAGATGTGCTGCCGTTCCA
>JGI24732J26686_1000782_pt1 | contig 14924 bp, 13 predicted proteins | sample EPASupsiteHSE623_FD_26686 | JGI IMG/M metagenome (IMG submission 26686)
AACAAGAGCTAATTAGTAGAAGACGATCATATAATCGTAAGAACGAATAGTGGAGGGGTGGCAACGCGACATATCATTTCGATCGGGGATTTTGAAAGAAGCGAAATCGACCGCCTGCTGGATCATGCACGGCAGATCGATAATAAACAATATGACAAAAATGCACTCAACGGCAAGATCCTTGCCGTCCTCTTCTTTGAACCCAGCACCCGGACACGGATGTCCTTTGAATCTGCCATTGCACGACTGGGGGGAACTTCCCTTTCTGTCGGGAGCGTGGATGCCTGCTCCATGGCAAAAGGCGAGACACTCGCTGACACCATCCGGGTAGTGAGCGGGTACGCGGATGCGATCGTGATCCGGCATCCCAAAGAAGGGGCAGCGCGCCTTGCCGCAGAGTTTGCCACGGTGCCGGTGATCAATGCGGGTGACGGTGCCGGCCAGCACCCGTCCCAGACGCTGCTCGACCTCTACACCATCCGCCAGTCAATGCCCATCGATAAGATCGATGTGGCGCTGGTCGGGGATCTCCGGTACGGGCGCACGGCGCATTCGCTTGCCTCCGCCCTTTCACTCTACAATGCCCGGCTGCACACCCTCTCCCCCACGGGGCTCGAACTTCCCGACACGCTTGCCACGGAACTCGCCAACAAGGGCATGGAGATCGTGAACCACAATTCCATTGAAGAGATGATTGAGGAGATCGATGTGCTCTACGTTACCCGGATCCAGCGCGAACGGTTCCCCGACTCGGCTTCATACTTCAACGTGGCATCCAGTTACCGGATTACCCCGGAACTGCTGGCCGGGGCAAAAGAACACCTCATTGTGCTCCACCCCCTCCCCCGGGTGGATGAGATAGACCCGCGTGTGGATGAGTCCCCGCATGCCCGGTACTTCGAGCAGTCAAGGAATGGTGTCCCGGTCCGGATGGCGATGCTCATGGATGTGATGCAATGACCCAAAACGAAGCCGGGGAGAATGAAGGACTTCTTGTCCGGCGGATCAGGAACGGCACGGTGATCGATCACATTGATGGCGGCGAAGCGCTCAACGTGGTCAAGATCCTCGGGATCACCGGAACAACGCAGGAAGCGCTCTCGATTGCCACTAATGTCCCGAGCCGCAATATGGAGAAAAAGGACATTGTCAAGCTCACCAACCGGGAACTCTCAAAAGAAGAAGTTGACCGGATTGCCCTCATCTCGCCCCATGCAACGATCAATATCATCCGGAATTTTAAGGTGTGCGAGAAGAAAGGTGTCGATATCCCGACCCTGATCGAAGGGCTGGTCCGCTGCCCCAACCCGGGCTGTATCTCGAATACGCATGAACCGATCCGGAGCAAGTTCCATGTACGGCCTTCGGGACTTCACTGTTACTACTGTGACTGGGTGATCACCAAAGATCTAACCAGTTACATCATCTGATTTTTTTGATTTGCTGGAATTTTTTTTCGCTTATACGTATATTCTCTGTGTCAGCCAGTCCCGTGATCCCACTCCCCCTCAGCGCTGCTCTTGTTTCATATTCTCTCCCGTGAATCACCACCTGAAAAATTAAGTGGCAGAAATGCCAATAGTAATTTCATGGATCGGAGACTGGGATGCGCATTTGATTGCACCAGGTATGCAAATGAGGTTTTTACCCATTCCCTGTGTTGTTTTAACCAATGCACTGATACAGCTCAATCCGGTATTGATGGCACTATTGTTATTGCACTGGAAAAAACACGGTCGCCACCTGCATTTTTTATTCCACCCTGGTTCACCATTCAGTCCAATGCACTATTCCATCAGCAGACTGGACAACATTCCCCGACACTAAACTACCAGATCTCGTTGTGATCACTATGACACTTACCACAAGCATTGCATCTGCAGGAATCCTCTTCCTGCTTATTATCTGTCTGTTTCCCATAGCAGCTGCAGAAAGCACCAGCCAGGCTGGTTACATCCACGTAGGTATTCCCCCGGATGCACAATTCGATACCCACATGGCATTTTCCTCAGTACCTGCCACGGTAATGTTCGTTGACAATTCACTAGGTTCGATCCCCCTTACATACCAGTGGGATTTTGGCGATGGGGCCACGTCAACTGAGCCAAGCCCAACGCACATCTATACCACAAGCGGCACCTTCACCGTAAAGCTGACTGTAACAAATGCGTATGGCACGGATACGGAGATACAGAACAACCTGATATCACTGGGAATGCAGCCCACTGCAGCATTTGCTGCAAATCCCACCAATGGCGTCGTCCCTTTGACGGTTCAGTTCAGCGACCAGTCAGCAGGAACGATCGATGCAAGGCAATGGGATTTTGGGGATGGGATACGATCCACGGAAAAAGATCCGGTGCATGTCTACACAACTGCAGGTACCTATAATGTGATCCTGACGGTCTCGAATGGATATGGTTCATCGGATGCAATCAAACCTGCTTTCATTACCGTTGCCGGACCGATAAAAGCACAATTTACTGCAACTCCGACATCCGGAAAAGCTCCGATCAAAGTAAATTTTGCCGATAAGTCCCTCGGAAACCCGACATCATGGAAGTGGGATTTCGGGGACGGGAACACATCGGACGAACATAACCCGGTCCATACCTTCACCCGCGGCGGTACATATGACGTAACACTTACGATTGGACGGGGATCTCTCACGGCCTCTTCGGTCCAGAGTCTTTCTTTTGGAGAAGCTCCCAAAGCAGAATTCACTGTCAGCCAGCGTACCGGCAATCCGCCATTTGTTGTCCAGTTCACCGATATTTCGACAGGAACCCCGACAAAATGGAACTGGCAGTTCGGTGATGGCATAACATCATCTGACCAGAACCCGCAGCATATCTACCAGAAAGAAGGTACGTATGACGTAAAACTTACCGTTACCAACAAGTACGGAAGCTCGACAACATACCGGAACAGTTCTGCAATAGAAACGACCGTGCTCACGGTCGCGCCAACGGTCCAGCAGACAGCCGTCATTACGCAGGAAACGACCGTGGTAAAGACAATTACCCGATCCATTACACCAAAAGCTACCACCGCCAAATCCCCTGTTTCACCCATCACTATGATTGCAGGGATTTTTATCGGGTTGCTTGCGATCGCCATCGCTTACCGGAAATAATCCCTTTTTTTGATCGGTAGAAATCCTATTCAGAACAGAAGGTACCGCTAGCTGAAGGATCTAGAGTACATAGTCTCATTATCCCAATATTTGCATAAAAGGTACCGAGACAACTAAAAATAGCGAGCCGGAATATATGGTTTATACGAGCAGCATCTTCAATTGTAAAACTATCCGGATTTCTCATTCCTGTAAATATTCGAAAAATATCTTCACTCAATACCAACTTCTTGTCCTCATTCTTTTCAAAACTACCGGACTAACCCTACCCTGATTTCGTAGAAGACATCGAGGATATGGAATCAATTCAGGGGAATTGGATCTTTTGGTTGTGCCTCATTTTACGGCACTTCAGAAAAAATTAATTGTAAAATTCAAAAAATATTCAAAATGTAGTATTCAAATTATATATTATTTATAAAATTATTAGAGAGTTCATATTTAAAGAGACTTATTTTAAATATTAAAACAGGATATAACATCAGATTGTGATCACTATGACACACAAAACTTGTTTTATATCTGTAGGAATACTCGTCCTGCTCCTTGCTCTTATGATGCCGGGAACTACTGCTGCAAGTGCAAATCAACCGGGATATATCGTTGTTGGTGTTGCACCGATAGCGCAATTCGATGCACATTATGCTTTTGCTACAGTTCCGACAAAGGTAAACTTTGTTGACAATTCAATGGGTTCGACACCGCTGGCATACCAATGGGATTTTGGTGATGGATCCACGTCAACTGAACAGAACCCCTCACATATGTATACCCTCCGGGGTATGTATACCGTGAAACTTACCGTGACAAATCAGTTCGGTTCCAGTACTGAGATCAAGAAGGATTATGTTTCAATCGGAATGGGACCCAAAGCGGAATTTGCTGCTTCCCCTGTAAGCGGTAATATCCCGTTATCCGTTCAATTCACCGATAAGTCACAGGGTCAGGTAGCAACATGGCAGTGGGATTTTGGTGACGGAAAAAGATCAAGTGCAAAAGATCCCGTGCACACTTACTGGACTGCCGGTGTCTACAATGTGATTCTGACCGTTTCCAACGAGTATGATTCCTNTGATGCGATAAAAACCAACTTCATTACCGTTGTCGGTCCACTGACCTCCAAATTTACACCCAACACAAACTCGGGAAAAGCTCCACTTCCGGTAACATTTACTGACCGCTCCATCGGATCTCCCACTTCATGGAACTGGGACTTTGGCGATGGTACCACTTCCACAGTTCAAAATCCAACGCATACTTTCACCAGTGGTGGCGCGTTCGATGTAAAACTTACCGTTGCAAGAGGTGTAACTACTGATACATCAACGCAGGTCGTGAACGTAGGTGGTGTCCCTGTTGCTGATTTCGCAGGTGCTCCAAAATCAGTAAATGTTGGTGAAACGGTTGCATTCACTGATAAATCCTCAAACTCACCTAATCAGTGGTTATGGGACTTTGGGGATACAAAAACAATGACAACCCAGAATCCGAGCTACGCATACCAGCTGAAAGGAATTTATACCGTTTCTCTGACAGCAAGTAATAACAACGGCAAGGATACTGAGACCAAGACCAGCTACATCAATGTGGGTATGGGACCAAAAGCCGATTTCAGACCGGTCATCGTACCTTCTCAAATGTATGATGTTCCCCTGAATGTCATGTTTGTTGACCAGTCCACGGGACTGCCAACCTCATGGTTGTGGAACTTTGGCGACGAACAGACTTCAACTGAACAGAATCCCGCTCACATTTACTCAAAAGAGGGGACTTACACGGTAACCCTTACGGCTAAAAACCAATTCGGGCAAAACACTAAAGTGATGACCGATCTCATCAATGTCGGTAAAGGACCTGCTGTTGACTTTACCGCGGACAAAACAACCGTTGGCGTCGGAAGATACGTTACATTCACTGATCTCTCATCAAATTCACCCACGAACTGGGTCTGGGAATTTGGAGANGGATCTATCGGAACATCAGCAAAACCTGACCACGTGTACCAGAANANCGGTGTATATGATGTGACATTAACAGCATCGAACCCATCTGTCACTAACAGCCGGACAAAGAACCAGTATATCACCGTCCTCAACATCCCGCGATCTGACTTTGTCGCTGACAAGACCAGAGGCGGCGCACCCATGACCGTCCGGTTCACAGATAAATCTCTCGGTGAACCTACATCATGGAACTGGGACTTTGGTGACGGCGCAACATCAACAGAGAAGAACCCGGCTCATACCTATACATCACTGGGATCCTATACCGTAGCCCTGACAGTATCCAATACCAACGGGAAGGACACAACTTCAAAGGGCGGATATATCGTAACAACCCTTGCACCTGTAGCCAACTTTATGGTAGACCAGCGGTTAGGTAAAGCACCATTCATTGTCCAGTTCAAAGATCTCTCAACCAACAACCCTACTTCATGGAGCTGGCAGTTTGGTGACGGAACATCATCTTCTGAACAGAACCCACGCCATATCTACCCACAGATAGGAGCTTATGATGTCAGGTTAACCGTTTCCAATNATTATGGAAGNGACACAGCATACAAGACCGGTTCAGCAGTAGAGACGCCAGCAACGACAGTCCAGCAGACCATGATAGTCACCGCTGCACCAACGGTTGTTAAGACAACCGAAACGATCGTTGCACCAGCCACAACTATGGCATCCATGTCACCCATACTAACTATCGTGGGAACTGTCATGGGACTGCTTGCGATAGCAACAGTTTACCGAAAATAATCCTTTTTTAACTGATTTGAAAAAACAGGTCTCATTATCAGATAGTAAAAAACCATTTTTTTTACAATTTCATCGCATCAGGTGACCGTGGATATCGATCTCGCCCCGGAAGATCCGGGTACTCGATATCCAGCGACCATCTTCTGCAAGTACGCAGCTGATCTGGTGGATATCGACTTTCTTCCTTCCTTTCTCCCGGCGGAGTTTATTGATTTCCACTGCAACTGGGAGGGTCTCTTCCGATACAATTATTGCATCGAAATCAGCTTCGAGAGCGGAGCCGAACCGGTCCTGCAGGGGCTCGACTACAAAGGGGACAGAAAAATTCCTACTGTCGATATACTGTTCAAGTTCGGATTTCCGGACCTCAAACGGACGGACAGGATGGGTTTTCCGGCTCGCGAAACTGTCGGTGGTAAGCCCGATCACTACATGACCGCCGGATCCGGCAATCTCGAATGACCGGGAAAGAAGGACTTTATGCCCGTCGTGAAGGGGATCGAATGTTCCCCCGACCATAACCTTCATGCTCTTTGATTCTTAATTTCTTATGTTATTATGCGTATGGATAAGGTCTCCGGCGTGCCGCTCTTTGCAGCGGAAAACGCAACGATCATCGGCGATGTCACGATTGGAAAACAGGTAGGCATCTGGTTTGGTGCGGTGATCCGTGCCGACAAGGACCGGATCGTAATCGGGGACCGGTCCAATATCCAGGACAATTGTGTGGTGCATACCAGTAAGGGACACCCGGTGATACTGGGGACCGATGTATCGGTAGGGCACGGCGCGATCCTGCATGGCTGCACGATAGGAAACCGCGTGCTTGTGGGGATGGGTGCGATTGTCTTAAACGGGGCAATGGTTGGCGATGGTTCAGTCATCGGCGCCGGTGCCGTTATTACCGAGGGAAAAATAATCCCACCGGGTTCCGTGGTAGTCGGCGTTCCGGGAAAGATTGTCAAGGAAGCCGATGCCGCACAGCAGGAACAGATTCTCAAAAACGCCATGTCCTACATCGAACTGGCCGGGGAGTATGCCCACCATGGGTGATGTGGTTGTCATCGGTGCCGGTATCGCCGGCATACAGGCAGCGCTCGACATAGCAGGTCATGGCATTCACGTGCATCTGGTAGAACGCGAACCCAGTATCGGCGGCCATATGGCCCAGCTCGACAAGACATTTCCCACCAACGACTGCTCTATGTGCATCCTCTCCCCCAAGATGGTAGACGTGTCACGTCACCCGCTCATCACGGTTCACACCTGCGCAGAAGTTGAAACAATCGAGGGTGAAGTCGGAAATTTCACGGTCACGATCCGGGAGCACCCACGATACGTGGATGCTGAACTCTGTACCGGCTGCGGGGACTGTATTGAGATCTGCCCGGTGGAAGTGTATAACCGGTTCGATGCCGGAGTCGGGGTAAGAAAAGCGATCTACAAGCCCCATGCACAGGCAGTTCCGGACATCGTGGTCAAGGACGCGGAGCACTGCATCGAATGCGGGCTCTGTTATGACATCTGCGGGCCGGGTGCCATCCTGCGCAAGGATGAGGGCAACACCATCACGATCAATGCGGCAAGCATCGTGATTACGACCGGCTATACGGTCTTTGATGCCCGGAACAAAGAGCAGTTCGGCCACCTCCTCCTGCCGGATGTGATCACCAGCCTCGAACTGGAACGGATGATCAATGCCAGTGGCCCGACCGGNGGGAAGATCAAACGCATGAGTAATGGAGAGATGCCAAAAAGTATCGTGTTCATCCAGTGTGTCGGCTCGCGGGACATGACCATCGATCGTCCCTACTGCTCGTGCATCTGCTGCATGCAGGCGATGAAGAACGCGATGCTGATCAAGGAGAAACAACCGGAGATCGACATCACCCTCTGTTACATGGATATCCGGGCGTATGGCAAAGGGTACGAGGAGTATTATGAGCGGGCAAAGGCTCTGGGGATCCGGTTCCTTCGGGGGATGCCCTCTGATATTCTTGCCGATCGCAACGGGCTGATCCTGCAGGTGGAAAACTCCGAAACCTCGGAAGTGCACATCCTCCACCCGGATCTCGTGGTGCTCTCGATTGGCATCGGGCCTTCGGATAATGCTGCCGGTATTGCCGCAAAGTGCGGCGTTCCCCTTGANACAACCGGTTTTTTCAAACCGGTGCANGATGCCGTGGATACGGTTGCAACNCTGCGTCCCGGGATCTATGTTGCCGGGACGACAACTGCCCCCCGTGATATCCCGGACAGTGTAGCCTCCGGGGGATCTGCGGCTATGCGGGCATATATCGATGCGGTAAGGACGCGGTCTTCGTGAATGAGAATGCCACCCTCTGGTGGGACAAAGGCAACCAGAGCATTCACTATATCGAACAGACGCTTCTTCCCAATGAGTATGCCATTGTGGAATGCCGCAGCATCGAACGGCTCGCAACGGCGATCAAACGGCTGGAAATACGNGGAGCTCCCGCTTTGGGAGTTGCCGGGGCATACGGAGTTGCTCTTTCAGCGGTCCTTGCAGAAAAAAAAGATCTGACACCNTTCATGATCGCGGTGCGCCACGATGCAGACATACTCCGGTCAACCCGCCCGACTGCAATCAACCTTGCATGGGGTATTGACCGGGTGCTTGCTGCGATGACACCTGCCCGGGACTGCAATGAAGCCTGTTCCTGTGCCATTGCCGAAGCAGAAGAGATCGCCCGCGAGGATACTGCCTGCTGTCACGCAATCGGCAAACAGGGAGCCACTCTCCTGCCCGATACCTGCACGGTGCTCACCCATTGCAATGCCGGGGCACTGGCATGCTCATCTTGGGGTACGGCGCTGGGCGTGATCCGTTCCGCGGTAAAGGCCGGAAAACAGGTAAAAGTGATATCCTGCGAGACGCGCCCGCTCCTGCAGGGGGCCCGGCTGACCGCGTGGGAACTTGCCCGGGATGGCATTGACGTGACTACGATAACGGACTCCACGGCAGCCTACCTCATGCGAAAGGGCGCGATCGATGCCGTTATTGTGGGTGCGGATCGCATCACCAGCGACGCAGTTTTTAACAAGATTGGTACGTATATGCATGCAGTCTGCGCACACCATCACAAGATCCCGTTCTATGTTGCCGCGCCCCTCTCGACCTTTGATGCGAATAATACTGAGAAAGATGTGATCATCGAGGAACGCGGGCGCGATGAGGTCACCGTCATGGGTAACCGTACCTTTGTTCCGGATGGCGCACAGGTGAAAAATTATGCATTCGATGCGACACCGATGGAACTGGTCACCGCCGTGATAACCGAAAAGGGCGTGATGCGCCCGCCAATAGATGTACGTAAACTCTTATCGCGTATTAGCACCACATAATGCTAAAAAGGCACCATTTCTATGGACTTCGATTTTACGCCCTATAACCAGCTGATGTTTATCATCGGGGAACTCACGGTCATCATCATACTCGGAGCGCTGGTCTCCGCATTCACCCTGGCCCTGATCTCGCTCTACTCGATAAAGAAAGGGCACCTCTATTTTCCCCGGCTGATCAAGGCAGGCCTGGTCTTTTTCGAGGGATTGATGAAGGCATTCTTCCGGCTTCTCGGCTTGGAAGACCGCGAGATGCTCACGTTTTTGATCAAGATCCATAATACCATGAACGCAACTGAGTTCACCCGTATCCCGGTCACCGAACGGGCAATCTTCATGCCGCAGTGCCTGCGATCATCCCGGTGTCCGGCGCATCTCACGCCGGAAGGTCTCAAATGCCGATCCTGCGGGCAATGTTCCGTAGGTGAGGCACGGATGCTGCTTGAGAAGATGGGTTACCGGATCTTCATTGTGCCTGGCTCATCATTCATCAAGCGCATGGTAAAAAAATACCGCCCGAAGGCGATTCTTGGTGTTGGCTGCCTTTCCGAAGTCAAAGAGGGCATCGACATGGCAGACAAGATGGGACTCATCGTAATGGGAGTAGTTACCTTAAAAGAAGGGTGCGTGGAGACGATTGTGAACTGGCAGGATGTGTACGAAGTGGCAGTGCTCGGGGTGGATCCGGCTTTAATCCCCGAGGACCTTCATATTCTTGCCGGTTAATTTCCCGCTTTTTATCTTGCCATGGACGATGATCGTATCGTTACTGGTCACATCCCCGACATGAACGCCCGTGCGCAGGATCACCTTGCCACCTGCCTGGATTGAATGGACTGCCGCATGATCGAGGATTGTTACATCCCCGTGCGCAACAATCGGGCCCTTGATACGGCACTGGCTCCCGATGATCGCATTCCAGCAGCTGACGTCGAGTGCTACCGTAGAACGCGGACCGAGTTCAAGGGAGCCGGAAACCGTAAGCCGCCCCCAGAAATGCGTGTGGGCAGGGACAATAAAATCCCCGTCTACCTTCACGTTCCCTTCAAAATACGTCCCTTTTTGTGCAAAAAAAGTATTACCCTGCTGGAAAAGTGTCGGCATTGCTCTCAAGGTAATTGAGGAATGATCAGGGGATAAACCTGTTGCTCGGTATATACTTCGCCCGTACATGGCCGGGATCTGGTTACAGGAAGACTGCCGAGAGGGCAAATACCAAAAGAGCAGCAAACATGCCGGCCTTGATAATCGAAGTTGAACGGGTTGCCCTGATACATGCAGGTGCTGTACAGCCCAGCGTCCGGATTGCCGCTGCAAGGATGATGAGATCGACAATGGCAATGCCGGCGAGATACCATACACCCCACCAGAGGTACGGCACAACACTTGCAACCACCGCAACAAGGGCAAATCCCACCGCAATGCGGGTTGTCAGCGGGACACCAATACGGATAGGAAGGGTATCGGCCCCTCCCGCCATATCGCCCTCCACATCCTCGGCATCCTTTAAAATTTCCCGGACCATGGTGGCAAAGAACGTGATTGCCGCAAGCGGGACTACCAGCACCAGCGTATCCCATCCGGCAAAAGCTCCGCCGAACAGGAAGATGCTTGCAGCAAGATAGGCAACTGCTGCATTGCCAATCACCGGCATGCTCTTGAGTTTTGCTGCATACAGGACAAGAATCACGGAATTGATTATCACTATGGCCAGACAGAGCACGGGGGTGAAAAGGGCAGCAATGATCCCCGCAAGAAACAGGGTAGCGGCAAAATACCGTGCGGCTGACGGGGTTACAATTCCGGAAGGGATTGGGCGTTCGGGGCGATTGATGCGGTCGATATCAGCATCGAAATAATCATTGATCACGTTACCGGCAGCAGTGATCAGGGTGACAATAACAAGCAGGAGCACCGTCGAGGGAACCAGGGTTCCGGTTGCAACAAGAAATGCTATGATTGCAGTTATGCCGGATATAACAGCATTTGCCGGGCGGGTAATGGAGAAAAATCCTGCTATGCTCATCTGACACCAGATATCTGGCTGTCAGGGTATTAAAATGCACGAAAAGACGGACATGAACGGGCGAGGGGGGATTTGAACCCCCGGCATTCAGCTTAGGAGGCTGACGCTATGTCCGGGCTAAGCCACTCGCCCTGCTCATACCAATTGTGGAGGAATATGTATAAGGTTTGCGCGCTGCAACAGTTCTCCGCAATGGAGTTAATCGAGACAACGGAAGGAAAAACCCGGTTTTTTATCCCGGTCCAGGACAATACAACGCAGTTTCCTCCCGGTTCTGCCCCGATCTTTTTCAACCGCCGCATGGAACTGAACCGCGACGTAACCGTTCTCCTGCTCTCGGTACTCAAACCCTCGGAATACCTCGATGTCATGGGAGCTACAGGCATTCGCGGGATGAGGGTGCAGAACGAATGCGGTATTCCCGTTACGATTAATGATCGTGAACCAGAAGCAATTGAACTAATTACGTACAACGCGTTCCGGGCGAATTTGCCGGTGGAGATTGTGCAGCGGGATGCCAGTGCCCTGATGTCGGAACGATCGTTTGATGCCGTGGATCTCGATCCATTCGGGACACCGGCAATGGTAGTGGATGCAGCGGTCCGGGGTACCCGCAGGTTTCTCTTTGTCACTGCCACTGATACCGCTCCCCTGTGCGGGGCACACCTGAAAGCGGGAATACGGAGGTATTTTGCACGACCGCTGAACACAGAATACCACAGTGAGGTAGGTCTCCGCATCCTGCTCGGGTTTGTGGTAAGGGAGACCGTCAAGTATGACCGGGGGATTGAGCCAACCTTCTGTTATGCCCGCGAGCATTTCGTGCGGCTCCACCTCCGGTTGCTCCGTGGGGCCGGTGCCGCTGACAATACTCTCAGGCAGATCGGGTTCATCCTCCAGTGCCCGAAATGCCCGTACCGTGAGGAACACCCCGGAATGGTTCCCCCCACCGTATGCTGCCCGCATTGCGATGCACCCCTCAGTTTTATTGGCCCCCTCTGGCTGGGGAGCATCCGGAACAACGAGGTACTCCTTCAGATGCAGGAGCAGCTGGATGCCATGGAACTCGGCACGAGAAAAGATATCGAAAAACTCATCAGTACCTGCATGGATGAGCTGCCAACCTCGTCATTTTATGATTATCACCATATCGCAAAACAGCTGAAAGTCTCACCGCCGGACATCAACACGGTGCTCGAACGTATCCGGGCTGCGGGATTTGCTGCCACGCGGACGCATTTCTCCGGGTACGGGATCAAGACAGAAGCGCCGCTTGCGATCATCCGGGCTGCGATTCTGCCGGGCCCGAAATAAAAAAACCGGATAATAAGAAGAGGTGTGAACAGGCCCCGGAGAGATCCGGGTTATCCTTTGTTTTCTTTTACCCTGAATGCACCTGCGGGCATATGGATCTCAAAGCGTGCACCCTTTCCCGGTTTACCCGTCTCGGCAATGGTAAAACCGGGGATCGAAAGGATTTCCTGGACAAGGAACAACCCGTTACCGGTTTTATTTCCCTTGCCCGGCTGGAAGAGAGTAGGGCGGAGGGTATCTGGGATCCCGGTTCCGTTATCCTCATATACGATGGTTGCTCCCCCATCCTCCCGCTGCCACCACAGGGAAATTTCGGTCACCGTTTTTCCATGGCGGAACGAATTCTCAATCAGGTTCAAAAAGACTTTGGCAAACATCGGATCTACGAAAAGTTCGAGCTGCTGGCAGGCAGGTTCGGCCTGGATCCGTACACCGGCAACGCGAAACGTGGCACTGACGGACTGGAACATCTCATAAAGACTGGTCCACTTCGGGGACTGGGTACCGATATCCTTGTACTCCTTGGTAAAAGTGATCATTTTCTGGATTTTTTCTGTTGCTCCCAGCAGGATCCGAATAATATCCGATGACCTGAGCGCACTGTCATCCGGCTCCATCAGGGTGAGGTAGCCGTTTAGGATGGTAAGCTGGTTGTTGATATCATGGCGGACAATGCTGTTCAACCGGTTCATCATCAGGTTGGTCTGCCGGATAATTTTTTCAGCCTGTTTATCCGTGCTTATCTCCCCGATAAGACCAAACATGCCGGTCTCATTCCGGGCGTCAAAAACAGACGGTGAAATGACCATAGCGGGATGAACGCTTCCGTCTTTTCCCACGACATGAAAACAAAAAAATGGTTTTTTTTCCGGGTTTTCTTTCCTGTACATTTCGCTGACACGATCTTTTTCCCGGGGCAGGATGAACGCAGACAAGGGTTGGCCTCCGATCTCATCCGCCAGATAACCCAGCATGCCTGAAAATCCGGGACTGACCGAGGTAATTTTTCCCTGGTCATCAAGAGTAAACACAACAGGATTGGAAGATTCGGTAAGCATGCACTCCGGATTCTCACAAGGGGAATTTGTCATCGGGCACCATTCCAGCAGGCAATTTTTACAGGGAGATCGGGCGTTTTTAGGCCATACGGGCAGAATACCGGCGTCTCTTAGGCAAGAGATGGATTCCGGGGCAAATTATACCTTTCCACAATGCGCCGGAAAAAAGAGGGGCCGGTCGGGGTGTTCCGGTGTCAGCGCTCGACAATGATTGTGATGAGGTCGCTGTCCACCAGTCGGTGAGTGAGACCTACCCGCTGGCCCGGGTGTTTGACCGATTTGCCCCAGACCCGTGCATAGCGGAACTTCTGGACAAATTCGCGGTGCAGCTTGGTACAGACATCCTCGATCGTGCTGCCTTCCCTGACAATAAGGGGCTCTTCAAGATCCGCTTCGCCACCGTGAGGTTTGAGGTAGACACGGAAGAACCCGAGACTGTCGTAGATGGCATCTTTTGTCTCTTCGAGGTGGTAACCGGCATGAGCCGATATCATGAGCGGCTGGCTGCCGAAGCGTGCTGCAATATCGTGCTCGATCTCCAGGTATCGCTCCTTATCCACGAGATCGACCTTGTTCACCGCGATGAACGCCGGAACATAAACACGATTGCCCTGTATCGCATCAATAAGGTCATCCTGGGTGGCGTTCCCGCGGATCAGGATATCNGCNTTCATCATCTTGCTCTCGGCAAGGATGGACCGGACTTCTTCTATNTCGAGATCCANGGTACCGACCGCATTGAGCCGGATACCGCCATGCGAGGATTTCTTGATGGTGATATCCGGTTTTGGNACATTGATCCGGATGCCGGCATCGTAGAGTTCCTTGATGAGTACATCAAAATGCCGCTCATTGAAGACATCCACGAGAATAATGATGATATCTGCGCCACGGACCACGGCAATCACTTCCTTGCCCCGGCCTTTTCCCATAGCTGCGCCGGCAATCAGGCCCGGGATATCAAGCAGCTGGATCTTTGCCCCTTTGTGTTCAAGCGCACCGGGCACCACCGTAAGCGTGGTGAACGCATACGCCGCAACTGCACTTTCCGTGCCGGTGAGTTTGTTGAGGAGCGTACTTTTACCGGTCGATGGAAACCCGACAAGGACGGCAGTGGCATCGCCGGACTTCTTGACCGAATACCCTTCGCCACCTCCGCCGGCTTTCATGGCACGGCTTACCGCTTCGTCCCGGAGACGGGCGATCTTTGCCTTTACACGTCCGATATGCTTGGAAGTAGCCTTGTTATAGGGCGTCTTGACTAGCTCGTC
>JGI24732J26686_1000788_pt1 | contig 14823 bp, 18 predicted proteins | sample EPASupsiteHSE623_FD_26686 | JGI IMG/M metagenome (IMG submission 26686)
AGCTAATCTCTAATGGCTTTGGACCTGGTATATTTTTCATCTTATAATAATCTAATCCAGTTTCATATATCTGTATGACTATTTAAGCTTTTGTGCACTAGGCGAAAGTGCCAGTAGCAGCACAATGGGATCTAGCGGAGATTATCTTAATCCCAACATGGGCAACGCGGCCAGCAGTGCAAATCCTGATGAGGGGCTGAGTGGGATGGTGCAGTGGCTCGATCAACCAGTCTCTAAGGATGCAACTGAATCTACTACAACTGCGACTAGCACGACCCCTAGCCCCGATGTTACCAAATCAACTACAACCACAACTAGCTCGGCTTCCGGCCCCGATGCTACTAAATCAACCACAACTGAGGCGAAGACGACTCCAGCCACCGAGCCTACAAGTACAACTAAATCAACAACTACGACTAGCACGACTCCTGGATTCGAAGCAATCTTTGCCGTAGCCGGGATTATGGCAGTGGCCTTCATAGCTCTGAGGAGAATAAGCTAGAAGCCTGCTGTATCGCATAAATCAAGAGCTAAAGCGCCGCGGTATGCCGACTTTTCCATTTTTTCTATTATTTCTGATATGGTTCAAAGCATATCGATTTTTGCAGGTTATGCGACACAGCATATTACGGCATAAACCTTCAGGGTTTTGGCTATCGCATTGGACAGTGTTAATGTAGTTTTGAGTCCCCCCTTAAATCTATTGGAATTTACATGTGTATAACTTATGGCACTCTAATATTTGGATACCAAAAGCTTTTTATTCAATGATATCTTATTAGATTTAGAATATCAAAAGGAGGATTCTAAAAATGAACTATACCAAAATTTTGCTGTTTATGACGGCGCTCGTCTGCCTTACATTTCAGGCATGCGCACAGTCAGACCCCCTAGGCGAAGGTACCAGTAGCACAATGGGATCTAGAGGAGATTATCTTAGCCCCAACATGGGCCAAATGTACCCACACGATTGGCTGGAAGGCGGATACGTTAGAAGTTCTGATCGCTCGATGACGATGGACCCGGGGCTGAGTGGGATGTTGCAGTGGCTCAATGCACCAGTCCCTAACTATCCTTGGTACACTACGGGTGGTTCCTACTACAGACAAACGTATCGCCCCACTGTGACACCAATCGCTTCCATGCCGATGCAAACACCTACTGTTGGCGGAGATACTCCTGTAACTATTCAGTCTCAAGGGATGAGAGGATACCAGGTTTTCTTAGATGAAAATTACATTGGCACCGAAGGGACCGCGGGAGATGTATTGGATGGAGTATTCAACTTCAAGGTAGTCGGTGGTCAAAACCACGCTGTAAGGGTATATGATGGTCAGTTTAATTATCCTAGGAGCATGTACTTTGCCAGGGGCGTTCTCAAGATAATCAATGTGGAACCAGGAACTGCCGTATACATATAAAATTTTTATATTTCTGTTTTATTTCATGGTTTTAGCCCAATCAGGTCTATATAATGTGCAAGCAACATTCTTAATTTGTGCAGTTCTCGGATACAAGGCAAGGCATTTAGCTGACCTTCCTTCGAATCCGTGCTTTAGGGCAGGCATATGTAAGATCATAGGTGGTTAGGCCTAAAGAGCAAGTATGAGAGTTATATAAATTGTTACTTTTAATATTGAAAATCGGTTATCTCATTCAATAGGCGCGATAACGAATTTAGAATTGAGTTAACCTTAAATATAAAGTCTCATATAGGCATAATTGGTTTCAAGATAAAGAGGTATTTAATGAAGATATGTATTACTGCGGGGGCTGCCGGCATGGATGCTCCCGCTGATCCCAGGTTTGGTCGCTGTCCTTTTTTCACGGTTGTTGAGACTGATGGAATGATTGCCGAATCGATTCCCAACTCAGGCGCCGGGTCCTCGGGCGGAGCCGGGATACAGGCTGCTCAGGCCGTGGCCAGGCTGGGCGTGACTGCCTTGATTACAGGAAACATCGGGCCCAATGCCATGCAGACGCTTTCTGCTGCGGGAATTGATGTTTACCAGCAACTTGGTGGCAGCGTGAGAGAGGCTGCAGAGCAATTCAAGCAAGGCGGGCTGCAGAAGATCACATCTCCATCAGCGCCGCCCCACGCAGGCATGGGTCGAGGCCAAATGGGTCAAGGTCCTCAAGGCCAGGGAAGCGGTGGCAGAAGAGGTCGCGGTGGTCCTGGAGTTGGACAGGGCCAGGGAGCTGGGAGCGGTAGCGGAGGACGGTGGTCATAATATGAAAATCTGTATTCCTACAATGGGCAACGGTGGCATGGAAGAGGCGATCTCTCAACACTTCGGACGGGCTGTCACGTTCACGCTGGTGGATCTTGATACCAGAGATGTGCAGGTCCTGCAAAACGTAAGCGAGCACATGGGTGGCAACGGCCTGCCAACGGATCTGCTCAAAGACAGGGGGGTTGAGGTCATGATAGTGGGCGGCCTTGGGCCCAAGGCGATCCAGAATTTTGCTGAGCAGTGCGTGGAGGTTTTCGTCGGAGCGACGGGCACAGTCAAGGATGCCATAGAGGACTGGAGAGAAGGGCTCCTGGTAAAGGCCAGCTCTGATAATGCCTGCAAAGAGCATAAAACATTAGAAAGAGGCCTACACCATGGGTTTTGATCAATCGACCCCTTGAACGCCACAGGTCAAAAGTGCATCTGCTCTGGCTGCCTGTAAAGGTTAATTTAAGTCTGATCAAGAGGATTATTGAATGGCACAAGTAGGTTACAGCAAGAAGGTTATGGAGCACTTCATGAACCCCAGGAACGTGGGGGTGATTGAGAACCCAGACGGCTATGGTACTGTCGGCAACCCGGTCTGCGGCGATCTCGCGGAGATCTTCATCAAGGTCAAGGATGACAGGATAGATGACATAAAGTTCAGGACCTTTGGCTGCGGTCCGGCCATAGCCGTGAGCAGCATGGTCACGGAGATGGCAAAGGGAAAATCGCTTGATGAGGCCATGAAGATCACTAGGACGGATGTGGCTGACGAGCTGGAAGGCCTGCCTCCTCAGAAGATGCATTGCTCCAATCTGGGCGCAGATGCGCTGCACGCGGCCATCAAGGATTATTGGGCGAAGATTGGGAAGATAAAATAAGGGGCTCTGGCAGTTCATCGAATCATATCTCTGAATTTGAGCTAGTTTGTGATAAGCAAGATAAAAGAGTTATGGAGGTTCGATCGAGATGATAGCAAAGAGACTGTCGGCATTGTTGACCATTTTATTCTGCATTGCCATCCAGGCGGAATCGCAGGTAGGTCCACTGGGCTCAGATGTATTCAACATACATTCAGAACCGGGAGGTAGTCTTTGGCAGGGGCATCCTGAACCTGGGCGGCATAAACCAGGCGGCCTTTGCCAGCGGACTGACATCCAAGGATGTGCTCTATCTGGATATTCTATCTGAAGACGAAAGCGAGCATCCGCCCAGGTTAACGTAGGAACGACACGGACCTGAGCAGGGTCTTAATCGTATTCAATGGCCATCGCTATGAATCCAGAATAGAGTTAACTTCAAATATAACATCGCATATCGACCTAATTGTTCTCAAAAGGCATAGAGGCGTTCAACGATGACGAATGCTGTATTGCACTCAATCTATGGGGTTTGATAGTTTGGCACCTTTTATAGAAATTCGGGATCTTACGGTTCGCTTCGGCGAGGTTTTTGCCCTGAGGGAGATCAACCTTGTGATAGAGGAGGGCGAGTCAGTTGGAATCTTGGGCAGGAGCGGTTCAGGAAAGAGCGTTCTAATGCATGTGCTCAGAGGCGTTGAATCCTTCCCCGGCATGAGCGGAAGCGTGATCTACCACATCGCCAGGTGCAGGGGATGCAGGCATGTTGAGCCGCCAAGCCACGCTGGAGAGAAGTGCAGGTGCGGCGGAATTCTTGAGCCGTTTGATGCGGATTTCGCTAAACTGGATATCAACGACCCCCTGAGGAGAGACGTGGTCAGGAGGATCGCCATAATGCTCCAGAGGACCTTCGCCCTCTATGGCGATGAGAGGGTCATAGTCAACGTAATGAGAGCTGTAGAGGAATCCGGCGATACTATAACAGTCCACAGGGCTGCAGACCTGCTAGAAGAGGTGAGCATGTCTCACCGCATGATGCATGTGGCAAGAGAGCTCTCAGGCGGCGAGAAGCAGAGGGTGGTCCTGGCCAGGCAGCTGGCCAAGTCGCCCATGGTACTCTTGGCCGATGAGCCCACTGGAACCCTCGATCCTGCCACGGCCGAGCTTGTCCACGAGTCTATAAGGCGCGCAGTCAGGGATTTCAGAATGACTCTGATCATCACCAGTCACTGGGAGGATGTGATGGTGGACCTGACAGATCGGGCCATACTGCTAGACCGGGGCGAGATAAAGTCCATAGGCGCTCCAAAAGATGTGGCAGCCGAGTTCATAGCCATGGCTGGAGACCTGGGGACGCGCGAGGCTGTGAAGGTGGGCGAGCCCATAATCAAGGTCAATGGCCTGTCCAAGCGCTACATAAGCATCGATAGGGGTGTGGTGAAGGCCGTGGATGATGTGTCCTTCGATGTCAATGAAGGAGAGATCTTCGGCCTAGTAGGAGTGTCCGGCGGAGGAAAGACCACTCTCTCAAAGATGATCAGCGGGATCATGACACCCACCAATGGTAACGTCTACGTTCGTGTAGGAGACGACTGGGTGGACATGTCCGTGCTTGGCACCGAAGGCCGGGGCAGGGCGACTAAGTACATAGGCGTGCTGCACCAGGAGTATACCCTCTATCCATCCAGGACTGTGATAGATAACCTGACTGAGTCCATTGGCCTTGCACTGCCCTTCGAGCTGGCAGAGAGGAAGGCCATCCATACTCTGGAGACTGTAGGATTCACAGAGGACCAGGCTGATGCGGTCCTGGCTAAAATGCCAGACGAGCTCTCAGAGGGCGAGAGGCACAGGGTGGCCATGGCTCAGGTGCTCATCAAGGAGCCCAGAATTGTGATACTGGACGAGCCCACAGGCACCATGGATTCTATAACCAAGATAGAGGTCACCAAATCCATACTAAACGCCCGCCAGGAGCTGGGAGAGACATTCATCATAGTCAGCCACGACATGGACTTCGTCAAGAATGTCTGCGATAGTACAATTCTCATGAGAGAGGGCAAGCTCGTCTTCACAGGCCAGCCCGATGAGGTCCTGGCAAAGGTAACTGAAGAGGAAGGCCAGGAGATGCTGGGGAGCTGAAATTAGAGTATTCAACATCGCTATGAGCTGCAGCTGGGTGGCTACAGCACTATGGAGTCGCCAGAGGCCAGCGGCTGGCAGCGATCTCCCAAAACGTCCATCAAAAGGCATACTGCCCTGGCTCCCGTGCAGTGCCCCGGCCGGACGATCTCGGGATCGAGGCCCAGAAGTGCTTCGGCCGTGGAGGCTATTCTCGCCTCGCCAGCACCCCCGAGGTGAAAACCTCCTATCACGGCATACAGGTCCTCGACACCCATTATATTCTGGGCGTGCCTGATGGTATTGATAATCCCGGCGTGGGCACAGCCTGCAATAACTGCCAGCCCCCTGCCCTCAATATTTGCTATAATGGCCTGGTCGTCAGGGATGGCGTCCTGAGAATAAAGGCCGTCTTTGACAGTCAGGAAGCCTTCCACATTCTCAAAAGGCTCCTTGCGCCCCACCTCGCCCGTGGTCATGAGGCCGGGGGCCAGGACCACTGGGCTTCTGGAATAGAGCATGACCGCCCCAGCATCCTCAGCCTCGGCCTGGCTGAAAGGCGGGCCTATGAACTTCAAAAAGGGCCGCGACTTGAGCTTGGGTATGAAGATCTCTGGATGGGCCAGCACCGGGACCCGCTTATTCATGCGGTTGAGTATGCCTATCAGGCCGCCGGTATGATCGTAATGCCCGTGGCTCAGGAAGATCAGGTCCAGATCGCTCAAATCAAGGTTCAGCGCATCTGCGTTGTGCAGTGTCAGCTCTGGAGAGGTGCCCGTATCAGAGAGGATCTTCATGCACTCAGACCCCAGGTCTGCCTCCAGGAACAGGCACAGCCCATGCTGGGCCCATATCCGAGGATCGACCATGGAGGCGGTGTTCTCCACCACGACCCTAAGCTTCAGTCCCCTGACCATAGTCCCAATTGGGCGTGCAGGGAGGTTAAACCTGACGCGTCTGGCCATGCTATTTGCTTTAATGAGGTGACTGTAATGAGGCAGGAGACCGTGGAAGAGTATATAGAGGTCATATATGCCCTGGAGGCTGCAGAGGGACGAGCCCTGACAGGGAGGATCGCCTCGGAGATGAAGGTCAAGCCTTCATCAGTCACGGAGATGTTGCAGAAGCTGCAAAGAGAGGAGCTCCTCGATTACGAGACCTATGCAGGGGCCACTCTGACCCCCGCAGGAAGAAGGATGGCTCTGGAGCTGGAGAGGCGGCATGGTGCCATTGCCGATTTCCTGAAAATTCTTGGTGTGGAATAGGCAGCCCCATCTCCTATTTCATACCCAGCCTGGACATGCGAGATCTCTCAGTAAGCCTGGGGTTTGCAGCTGGTATCATGATATACATAGGATTCGTGGACCTTTTCTGCAGCTCAAAGAGGTCATAGGGTTGGGATATTCCAACCTGTTCTTTCTCTATGGATCGCAGGAGATGAGATGCAGGAAACATATATACGAAGGGTAGCATTTTGCTCCCTGCTGGTTAACCTAGGGCTGGTGGGAACGAAGCTGTTCCTATCCATAGTTGCAGACAGCCTCGCCCTTCGGGCAGATGCAGTTCACTCTCTGGTGGATGTTTTTGCCTCCATCGCCCTGATATTGGGGCTGGTCATATCGAGTAGAAAGAGCAAGAGCTTTCCTTACGGCTTATACAAGGTGGAGAACATGATCTCAGTCGTCATCTCCTTTTTGCTCTTCTTAACTGCATATGAGATCGCCATGGAAGCCATAAAAGGCAATACCACTGCTGCTAACTACGAAAGCTGGGTTTTGTTGGCTGTCGCCGCTCTAATACCTGTTCCTTTTATATTTGGCAGATATGAAATGAGCATTGGCAAAAAGGCCAACTCACCCAGCCTGGTAGCTGACGGCAGCCAGTTCAAGGCGGATGTGCTCACCTCTTTGCTGGTGTTTCTGGCCATGCTCGGACAGAGATTTGGCCTTCCACTGGATAGGTATGCAGCAGCAATAATTGCAATTTTCATAGTAAAAGCCGGATGGGGGATACTGATGAGCGGCATGCGCGTCCTCCTGGACGCCTCGGTAGATGCGGATACACTGGAGAAGATCCGTTCCCTGATAAGAGAAGAGCCTGCCGTAAGCGCAGTCAAGGAAGTCATAGCCCGCAACTCCGGCCGATACCTCTTCGTGGAGGCTAAAGTGACATTGAGGATCACAGACCTGAAGAAGGCACATCTGGCCAGTCTGAAGATCGAGGACAATATCAGAGGCGAGCTGCCCAATGTAGACCGAGTCATCATTCACTATGAGCCAAGGAGCAAGTCTGAGCTTCGCTATGTTGTTCCTCTGGCGGACTTAGGTGGAGAGGTAGGCCAGCATTTTGGAGAGTCACCTTACTTTGCTTTGATAGACATAGGTCAGGAGCAAAGAATATTACGAAAGCAGGAGATAGTGTCCAATCCATACAAGGACCTTACCAAGGGCAAAGGGCTGAGAGTGGCTGAGTTCCTGCTGAGCTACAAACCGGACGTGATCATGACCAGGGAGTGCCTGCTTGGCAAGGGACCTGGGTACGCATTTGCTGAGGCTGGTGTAGAGACATCACAGACCGATGCCAGAAATTTGAATGAATTGATAGAGAATCTGCTGACGGGGCAGAGCAGCTGAGCATTGACCTCAAGAGCCAGGGCAAGCCTTTGAGTGCTCAATATTCTATCGATATTACCTGGGAATTATAAAGATCGACTGCAAGTCGTCTTAGAATTTTTCTTAAAAATGTCCCGCGCCACATCTCGAAAGTATTAAATACTATATCTCATAAGAGACTAATTAGCTCCCATATGGGGCGATATCAATAGAAGACACGATGCCATAGGACGCCAGATGAAGGAGATTCTGATCTCCTATGGCCAGATCCTCCGATGAATATGCAGCCTGCTCGCCAATGCCTCATGCATGCATGGCCCAAGAGCACAAAACTCCATAACTTGCCATGCAGAGTGCCTGAGATGCGGGATGGCTGCACAGAGGTCCTGTAAGGAGTGCTTGATCACAATTAAATGTTATAAAATTAGAGGCTTCAAATGAAAGTAAGTGTCACTTCAAGGGCACCTGGCCTGGATGCACCCGTAGATCCTAGGTCTGGGAATTGCCCATCTGTTATGGTCGTTGAGACAGAGAGCATAGCAGTAGAGTCTGTGCTCAGTCCATGCCCTGGGGCCGGGAGCGACTCGGAGACGCAGTCTGCCCGGAATCTTTCCAGGCCTGGTTTGACTGCTCGGGTCTCGGGAAATAGAGGCCCAAACGCCCTCAGGACCATTTCTGCAGCCGGTATCGAGGTTTATCATCATGCAGCAGGGACCGTCAGGGATGCAGTGGATCGGCTCCAGCGTGGTGAGCTGCCAAAGCTCTCTGCCCCATCAGCTTCGCCCCGTGCAGGCACGGGATGTGGCGGCAAGGCCCAGGGCCATGGCAAGGGCAAGGGCAAGGGCCAGGGAAGAGGTTGCTCTGGTGGCTGCAAAAATAAAAATCAGGGTGTAGGCCGGGGCAGAGGTTCCGGGGGCACTGAAGGGCGGGTGGTGAGAGGATGAAAGTCTGCATCCCTACAATGGGCAACAGTGGCATGGACGGGGCAGTTTCTCAACACTTCGGACGGGCTCAAACATTCACGCTGGTGGATCTTGATACCAGAGAGGTGCAGGTCCTGCAAAACGTAAGCGAGCACATGGGTGGCATCGGCCTGCCAACGGATGCTCTCAAAGATAAGGGTATTGGGGTCATGATTGTGGGCGGCCTTGGACCCAAAGCAGTCCAGAATTTTGCTGAGCAGTGCGTGGAGGTTTTCGTCGGAGCTACAGGCACTGTCAAGGATGCCATAGAGGACTGGAGAGGAGGGCTACTGGTAAAGGCCAGCTCCGATAATGCCTGTAAGGAGCATAAACATACGTCCTAATCACCGAACCGGCATCATGCAGAGAAGTGAAGGCTGCACCATAGGACATGTAGAGCTTGAAGACTGAGAGAATGTTGATAGAACTGCTGAAAGAAAAAGAGGCGAATTGGCATGTGCTGTAAAGGCGATAATCAGATGCATCAATCCCGGAATAGGCTTCATGGCGCTCATCATATGGGCATGGCACATGGAGCATGTGGTTGCAGCTGTGGTGAACGAAGATTTCTGGGCAAGAAGGAAAAATTGGAGTCTCTGGAGGAGTACAAAGAATCCCTGAAGAGCGAATTGGAGGGGGTCGAGGAAGAATTAAATAAGCTTAAAGGAGAGTAAGTAAGCCACTTGATGCTCAGAACTTAAAGAAAAACTCTGGCAGTTAGGTCAGACCTGTACGGCGATCCAGCCGCCTTGACGAAGAGCATTTCTTCTCGGATCGCCGTTCTGGCTTGCCAGTCCTCTCTGTAAAATCACAGCATAGATGATGACAAGGGCATAGCCTGAAAGATCACGGGCAAGTGGAAAATTATGAGTTGTACCCAAGAAGAGCCTCTCAAACACTTCAATAAAACCTTTGGTGGCCACGAATTAGAAATAGGATCACTGTATTTGGCAAAATCAACTAAAAAAATTCCGAGTTCACAGGATGGCGGAGTTGTCACATGTCTATTGGGTTATGCACTTGATGAGGGCATAATTAACGGTGCAGTAGTTGCTGGAAAAGATAGGTGTTGGAATGCATTTCCTGTGATTGTGACCGATTCAAGTGAGCTAAAGAACTATGCCGGAAGCATCTATTTTCCTATAGATAGCAGAGACATTAGAGCAAATGTCAGAAGAGCTGTTGATGCTTATAGGGATGTTGGAATAGTGGTCACCCCATGCGAGCTGAGAGTTCTTTGCATGGGTTCCAATGCAGTGAAACCTGATGAGGTTTATCTGAAGATCGGCCTTTTTTGCCTAGGTAGCTTCAACCCAGAGAAATTTTGGAGTTATATAGGTAATGATGTAAAAAGAGAAGACGTCAAGAGATTTGAAATTGATAGGGATCTCAGACTCATCGATGAAGAAGGAAGAACAGTTTTTAGAGGGCCGGTCGGGGAGGCGCATAAATATTCAATTCCTTGGTGTAAGAAGTGCCATGAGTATGTACCTGCTGCAGCAGACTTATCTGTCGGAGCAGGGCCGGAAAAGGGTATATGTGCCGTGTACCTGCAAACGCAAAGAGGACGGGATATATTTAAGAAGGCGTATGAAGACGGTGTGCTGGTTGTAGCAGAAGTGCCAGCCAAGTTTAAAGAAAGGTTCGAAAAGATCGCGAAGCAAAAAAGATCCAGTGCACATATATCGGCCTCAGCCGAATATGTTCTGAAATAGGCAGAAGTACATTTGAAAATGAATCCGCAGGTTCTCAGAGACACACTCGTTTTTTGAAAGGCGATAACGGATGGGCGAAGGAAATATGCTAATGGAAGCAAAGAGGCGATTCATCTCCGGGCTGGATTCATGGCCGGATGAAAGCAATAGACGCATCGGATTAAGAGATGAGGTGGTGGTGAGCAGCCCACTTAGTTCCAGGGAAGCCATTGGAGATCCTGGAAGGTGTGACTTTCCTATTTTGAGGGGAAAAGAAGTTCTCATGCAGGCTGTTTACAGAGGCTTTGCAGGCCAGGCGTTCACCTCGGCTCCTGGAAGCTTCTCGGGCAGTCTAGAAGAGGTTCTGCGGCTTCCTCTGACGGATAACTTCGAGCGAGCCGTGCTTGTATCCACTATGAATGCAGTGCTTCGATATCTGGGGATGGTAGGTGGCACAGTCCATTGCAGAGACGATGGTCCCAAACAATGCGCAGTACGTACTGCGAACTGGATAAAAGAGCAGGATGCGGTGATGGTGGGCCTGATAGGCATGCAGCCAGCCCTTCTAGAATCACTGGTGAGAACCCTGGGTTCTGATAGAGTGATGGTTTCGGACCTGGCGGAGGCCGGAAAGGTGAGTTTCGGCGTAAATGTGCTGGATGGCATGGACCCCTCTGAGATATTTGAGCGCTGCCAACTCATTTTGATGACAGGGTCCACGATCATCAATGGCACAGTTGATGCGCTTATGGAGAAAGCCAGGAGCTATAATAGGCGAGTGGTATTCTATGGAACAACTAACTCCGGAGTAGCTCGCCTTCTGGACCTTGAAAGATGGTGCCCTTGCTCCGCTTAAGCGTGCCACTGCAGGCTACAGATGAACTTGCCACAAGAGGGCGAAGGTGCATAAAATAGACCCCCCCCGGCACTGGCCAGGGAGATGATTACATTACCAGCCCCAGGTGTTGTAGTAGGTAGGCGGGTGCCACCAAGAGGAGTGGTATACAGTAGCCACTCCTCCTGGGGAGAGCCAATCAGGATATGGTGATGCCGTTGCTGTGCCCATAAAGCAGAGCAGCGCACAAGCAACAATTACCATTGCCAGTTTGGTCATGCTAATCGAAATTCCTCCAAGCGCTCTTCCACCACGGGAGATAAGGTGTAATCGAAGACGAATGGAAAAGAGCTGAGGTCGAGTGCAGACAGAGTGCCTCAATCCCCATCAACGGTCGTGTTCTCAGATCCCTCTTTCAAGGCAGCTAACCTGGAGCTGAGGTGATCGAGCCTCTCCTTAACCACCAGAAGCTCTCTTTCAAGGAGGCTCACCTCATCTTCTTTAAAGGGAATAGGCTCAGAGCCCATCTCTGCCGATGCTGAACCGTTCTCTAAATCCCTGACGGCATAAGTTCCCCCCTCGATCTTGATGCCTGCACCGTATACCAGAGCTGCAGTTATCTTTCTCCTGGCGCTGACCAGATCGTTCCAAAATGCCTTCCTGGAGATGCCCATATAAAAGGCAGCTTCCTCCTGCTCAAGCTCCAGCAGGTCCACTAGACGTACTGCCTCCAGCTCTTCCAGGGTCAAAGTGACATACTCAGCCTCTCTGGGGCAACCTCTCTCTCTGGGACAATTGCCCTCCGGCATAAAGCAGTTGACTGGAGGTATCTCAGATATCCACCGCGTTCCACGGCGTCTGCCTCTGCATGGACACATATGGTGATCTCCTATTGCGCGTCCTATTTAATTATATCTTTCCATATCTTTAAATATATAGTCGCATGCGCGACGGTTTTGTGATGAGCTAAATGCCGCCGAAGAGAAGAACCCTGAGAAGACTCACCTCAGTCTTGAAGAAGAGATCGATCAGCGAGAGCCAAATGAGCAAATTCCGCCCATGCAGGCCAAGGAGGGTGATACAATACAGTTCCGGCGGGGAGGTGTGCGGTTACACAATAGGAGCTGTATTGGCTTATTCTAGGTCTGCAGAGCATAACCACCACAATTCAACCTAGGCTGAAGCGTTCCAGTGCCCGGAGGTTCTCATCCATCTCATAAACCAGAGGAGTCCCATTTGGGATATCGATCGTCACCATATCTCCATTTGGAACACAGTCAATATGCTTGACCAATGCCCTGAGTATATTGCTATGTGCCGAGATGAATACGTCCTTTCCGGCCTTAAGGTCTGAGGTGATCCTCATCTCCCATAAGGGTAAGAAGCGGTCCAGGGCATCCTTCAAGGATTCTGAAAATGGCGATTCATCCATCTTCAGATGGGCATAACGGGAATCATGACGGGGATGCCTTGGATCGGTTTCCATCAGGGCAGGCGGACGGGCGTTATAGCTTCTGCACCACTCCTGGACCTGTTCAGCGCCGTACTCTGCTATCAGCTCCGCCCTGTTGAATCCTTCAAGCGCGCCCAGGTGCATCTCGTTTAGCCTCCAGCTCCGACATACTGGAATCCACATCAGGTTCATCTCATCCAGAACAATCCATAGAGTTCTTATGGCACGCTTGAGCACTGATGTGTAGGCAACATCGAATGAGTAGCCACTCTCCCTTAGAAGCTTTCCTGCGTTGCGTGCCTCTAGTATTCCGTCCTCTGAAAGATCGATATCATTCCAGCCCGTGAACCTGCACTCCCGGTTCCATCGGCTCTGGCCGTGTCTTAGAAGAACCAAATTGGACATGACATCATGTAGCCCTGGCGAAATCAGATGGTCACAATTTATTTATTCATTTGGTGATGATATTCTCATCAGCAAATGGCTATATATCACAGGGCTATATATTTCTATCTTCAGCACAGAGTTGCAAGATACATAGCTGTGATCAGGTAAAGAAGGAACGCAAGACGTCACGCCTGGTGCTCTGGTCTGGTAGCGAGGTCCAGAGACTCGTGCAATGCTCTCACGGCTGAAAGGGCTTATGCGGGCCCAGGATGAGAAAGACAATGTGTACTCATCAGGGGTCCGCCTGCTTTAAGCTCTCACTTCAAGGATGGCCTGCTTCCTTTGCTGCAGATAGAGAGATCGTGGCCAGTCCGTGAGCAGCGATCAGCCCAAAATGGCCTTATGATCTCCTGACATCAGATACTTTTGCAGACTTACCAGCTGTACCAGTAATATGTGCTTCTGTATGGGCCGTAGACGTTGGAATACCACCAGGGATCATAGCTATTGTAGTAATAGGAATACCCTGGCCAGTACCAGTAGTTGTAATACGGGTAGGAATACCTATAGTAGTTGGACGGATAATAATAGTAGTTGGACGGGTAGTAATAGGATCTTGGGTACCCCCAGTTGTAATAGCTCACACTAGATACTCCGCCCGGAGAGAGCCAGTCATAATTCGGGGAGCTAAAGCCGCTGCTTCCGATCTGCTGCTGAGAGGCAGAAGACTGGATGCCGCCGTCCATCTGCGATGATCCAAAGCCCGGTACCTGCTGCTGAGGCGATGTGCCCTGGTCTTGAGCCACGGCGCTCATAAAGAAGAGCAGCCCACACACTAAAATTGCCGATGCCATTTTAATAGTGCTAATTACAATTCCTCCAATAACACTATATCTCCCGCTACGTATAAAAAGGTGATTTTTATGTGGGCATCACCTAAAAGCTGCGTAACTAATAATGGAGGTGACGGGCCCTGAAATCGTGCTACTGCATCTCAAGCATTCGCGCCCCGTAAAGTCCGCCAGGTGGACAGAGGCAAAGGCCAGATGCACTGCGTGCAGGCAGTTTGCCATCACATATGCGTCACTGATCAGCGCTGATGGCCAAATAAAAATAAGTAGCTTTAAATTCGTTTAGACCCATCCTTGATTGGTGAGTCGCCATGATAGGACGGAACTGTATCTCAATTCTCTTCATAGTATTGCTAACGAGCATTGCTGGAGGGCAGGAGTGGCTCGATGGAGGATATGTAGGCAGAACATATGACAGCGATATAGCCCAGTACTTCACAGAACCTATCTTTCGCCCAAGCCCCACAGGAACTCAGCAGGCCTATTACCCCTACTTTGGTGAGGAGTTCTTCAGGGACTACGCACAGCCTTATCAGTTCAGGCCTGGCATATACCCAGGGCCTTACGGAGTATTTCCCTTCAACCCGGAGCCTTACTATTCGGACTTCAGATTGAGATCTCTAGCAGGCTTACAATGGGAGCCCGTTCAAAAGAACTGGACCAAAACAGTGGACTTTGCAAAAGCCAGATCATCAATGAGGGTATATCAGAACGGCGTATGGACAAATCTGTGACCTTCTCCCATGACTGAAGTCATAGGCATCTCCCTTGCAGACTCATCGGATTCTTCATCCGGTTCATCTCTGCTATCAGCCAGTCATCTCGGCAT
>JGI24732J26686_1000792_pt1 | contig 14749 bp, 14 predicted proteins | sample EPASupsiteHSE623_FD_26686 | JGI IMG/M metagenome (IMG submission 26686)
GTTGTTGAACGAGAAAGAGAAATTGAAAAATTTGTGCCGGTAGAATATTGGAGCGTTGAGGCCTTGCTTAAAAAAGAAAATAAAGAATTTTTAGCATCTTTGTCAAAAAAGGACGGAAAATCAATAGACAAGCTTGAAGTAAAAAATAAAATAGAAGCAGATAAAATTTTGGCAGATTTAAACGGCACAGATTATATTGTAGAAAATGTTGAAAAAAAAGAAACCAAAAGATATCCTGCTCCGCCATTTACCACAAGCACTCTCCAGCAGGCTGCCTGGCAAAGATTTAAATTTTCTGCAAAAATGACAATGTCTCTTGCCCAGCGCCTTTATGAAGAGGGCCATATTACCTATCACAGAACAGATTCTTTAAATTTGTCTGAAACGTCTTTATTTGCGGCTAAAGATTTTATTACAAAAAAACTTGGCAGTAATTATTGGACAGGAAAAATAATAAAGTATAAAACAAAATCAAACAGCGCCCAGGAGGCCCACGAAGCTATAAGGCCCGCCTATGCCGACAAAACTCCAGAATCTTTAAACGGGCTTGATTCAAGGCAGTTAAAATTATACACTCTAATCTGGCAAAGATTTATTGCTTCCCAAATGGCGCCGGCTGTTTTTGACTCTGTATCTGCTGATATTAAAGCGGGCAGTTATACTTTTAAAGCAAATGGCCAAACGCTAAAATTCGACGGATTTTTAAAAATTTATCCGTCTAAATTTGAGGAAAAAGATCTGCCAGATTTAGAAAAAAACGACAAATTAAATTTGCTAAAATTAGACTCTATACAGCACTTTACAGAGCCTCCGGCAAGATATACCGAAGCCAGCTTAATAAAAATTTTAGAAAAATACGGCATAGGCAGGCCATCAACTTATGCGCCAACATTAGCTACAATACAAACCAGAAATTATGTTGAAAAAAACGAGCAAAAAAGATTTGTGCCCACTGAAATTGGCACAATTGTTAATGATGTTTTGGTAAAAAATTTCCCGGAAATTGTTGACATTGATTTTACAGCCAAAATGGAAAAAGAACTGGACTTGGTGGCTGAAGGAAATAATGAATGGCAAAAAACATGTGGCGATTTTTGGAAGCCCTTTTCTAAAAATCTTGAAGAAAAATATATAAAAGTCCAAAAATCAGACTTAATTCAAAAAACCGATAAAGTATGCCCAAAATGTGGCTCTGCCATAATTGAACGCTATGGAAGATTTGGCAAATTTTATGCATGCTCAAAATTTCCTGACTGCAAATACACAGAATCAATGGAAAATAAAAATAAAGATTTGGGAATTAAATGCCCCAAGTGCAAAGAGGGAGATATTGTTTTAAGAAAAACTAAACGCGGAAAAATATTTTACGGATGCAATAAGTTTCCAAAATGCGACTTTGCTTTATGGGACAAGCCGGTAAATGAGTTTTGCCCAAAATGCGATTCTATTTTAGTTGAAAAAAGCAAAAAAATTATTTGCAGCAACAAAGACTGCGACTATAAAAAGTGAAGAATAAAATACAAAAATTAATAAATAAAAGCTCTAATCCGGAATTGATCAGGGAGGCTTTTGAATTTGCAAAAGAAGCCTATAAAGATAAATTTAGGGTTTCCGGAGAAAATTATATTTATCATGCGCTAAGAGTGGCCTCAATGTTAGATAAAATGAATTTGGACCCCGTAACAATAGCTTTTAGTTTTTTGCATGATATAACAGACGACATTCCCGACTCTGCAAAAGAGGCTGAAATAAAAAATATTGAAAAAAAATTTGGAAAAGAAATCAGCCAATTGGTTGAAAAAATTTCAGAGCTTTCAAGAATTCGCTACTCTTTAACAATAAATATAAAAGAAGGCAAAAAATTTACAAAAGAAAGAGCAGAAAACCTGCGAAGAATGTTTTTGGCAATAGCCGGAGATTTAAGAATAATTTTAGTTGAGCTTGTATCAAGATTAGACGGATTAAATTCACTGCATTATATGCCTGAAGACCAGCAAAAATTTTATGCCCTTGAAACTTTGCATATTTTTGTGCCCATAGCCAGCAGGCTTGGTTTAAGCGAAATAAGAAGAAACCTTGAAGACGCATCTTTTTCTTATTTGCTTCCTAAAAGATTTGAATGGCTTAAAAAAAATATAAAAGAGCAATATGAAGAAAGGGAGAGATATCTTAAAAAATTTATTGCTTATCTTAAAAAAATATTAAAAAAAGAAAGAACAGAGGTTTTAGATATAAATTACAGGGCAAAATCATATTGGAGCACATACCAAAAATTATTAAAGCATGATATGGATTTTGATAAAATCCATGATTTGCTTGCTTTAAGAATAATTGTAGCCGATGTTAAAACCTGCTATAAAATTCTTGGAATAGTGCATAAATACTGCAGGCCAATATCTGAAGAAATAAATGATTATATAGCCAAGCCCAAAAATAACGGATACAGGTCATTGCATACAAATATATTTTGCCTAAATGACAGAATAACAGAAATACAGATAAGAACAAAAGAAATGGATAAAGAAGCCGAATATGGTATTTGCGCCCACTGGTCTTACAAAGAAAAAATAGACCTTAAAAAAGAAGGTAAAAATTTTGAATGGGTTGAAAAAGTTCCGTCGTTTTGGGAAACTTTTAAAATAGACTTTTTTGAAAATCAAATTTTTACTTTTACCCCAAGGGGCGACATTATTGTTTTGCCAAAAAATTCCACGCCGGTTGATTTTGCATATGGCGTGCATTCAGAAATTGGAAACCGTTGTGAGTTTGCAAAAATTAACGGAAAAATTGTGCCCCTTAGCCATATTTTAAAAAATGGGGACATAGTTGAAATAACTATAAATAAAAATAAAAATCCTTCAAAGGACTGGCTGAGGTTTGTAAAAACCAGTTTTGCAAAATCAAACATTAAAAAATTAACCAGCCAACCAGAATCGGTCTTTAAATTCCCTATTCCGGGATTTATAAAAAGAAGTTTTGCCCAAATAACAGAAAAAGTAAGAAAAAATAAAGAGCAAAAAGAGCTTATAAAAAAAGAGGGGCCTGCCCAAATTTTTTTGGCAGGGCAGAAAGGAATGTTAATTCATATTGCCAAGTGTTGTAATCCCCAGCCCGGAGACAAAGTAAAAGCGTATTTATCGCAAAGAAGAGCTGCTGTTTTGCACAAAACAAACTGCGAAAATTTCAAAAGAATATCAGAAAAATTTCCTGATAAAATAATTGACGCTTCTTGGAAATAGTTGAAAAACGCCTTAAAATGTGATAATTTTAAATATAAGCCGGGGTGTCGAAATTGGTAAACGAACGCGACTCAAAATCGCGCGGGCTTACGCCCTTGAGGGTTCGAGTCCCTCCCTCGGCACATGCGTGGATACTTTCGTAACACTCATCTTAACCCGAACAAAGAACTGCAAGCATATGTTGTGGGCGTTGCGCTCGGTGATGGCAATATTTCTAACCCTAATGGGCGAGCAATTAGATTAAGAATCACATGTGATAAAAAATATCCTCTACTCATTAAGAGGATTTTTAATTCTTTAAAATTACTATTGCCAAGTAATAAAGTAAGTATTGTTGAAAGAAAGGAAAATTATTCGGACATAAGTGTTTATTCAAATTTATTAAAAAATATCATTCCTTGGGAAAATGGGAAAGGTTCAAAATTTCAACAAAAAGCATCTATTCCGGATTGGATAAAAGAAAATAACAGATATAAAATTAAATGTTTAAAAGGATTGATAGAAACAGATGGATCAATCTATATTGATAGAGGATACAAAATGGTTATATTTGCAACTATTATCCAAAACTTAGCCAACGATGTTTTAAGCGCTATAGAATCTTTAGGTTTTGAACCACGATTATATAAAATACCTCAAGGAAAAAATAAAAAATATAATTTTACCCAGCAGACTTTGTATCATATCAGATTATCTAAAAATGTTTCTAAATTTTTAGATTTGGTTAAGCCGGAAAAAATATAATAATCCAATTTAAACAGCTCAAACATATGTCTGAGCTGTTTGTTTTTATAAATCATACTCTTCCATCGGCTCCGGAATTATTATTTTGACTTTATCCCTGCCCGCCGAGGAGGGGCTTTTAATTTTATCTCTAATTTTAGGCAAATCATTTTTTCTAAAATCTCTGTTGATATGAGTTAACGCCAAACATTTTACATTATTATTTTCGGCAAACTTAATAGCAGAAACGATAGAAGAGTGGCCGATAATTTCTTTATCATACAAATATGTCTCTAAAATTAACAAATCTAAATTTTTATAAAAATCACTGTCGGCTATTGGCGACCCGTCTCCGCCGTATCCTATAATATTTTTACCATCGCTAATTTTTACAGCCAAATTTTCTCCTGAATGAACTGTCTTTTCAAATGATAATTTCAAGTCTTGAAATTCAACATTTTCTTTTTCCTTTGACTCTAATAAATTTATTTTATATTTAAATTTTGTTTGAAAATCTTTATAAGCAAAATCCATAAAATCCCTAAAAGAATCTTTCTGGCTTTTTTGGCAGATAATTGTTAAATCTCTTTCCCTGCCCCCCTCCCACATTCTCAAAAGTATTCCGGGTAAACCAAAAAAATGATCTGCGTGCTGATGGCTTATATAAACTGCATCTAAAAAATTAGGGTCATTATTAAATTTCCATAATTGCCATGGAACAGTAAAACCACAGTCTAATAGCAGGTTTGTTTTTTCAGATACAACTAAACTTGAATTATTGGGCAAATTTTCATCAAATGCCTCACCCACCCCTAAAAAAATTATTTTCATATATTTTTTAAAATACGTATTTGAATACTTACATAAAAATTAAAACTAAAACTCCAAGTATAAAACAATATGGAGCAAAATAATGGAGTTTTCCCTTAACCAGAACTTTTTCAACTATTTTTAATGATAAAAATCCAAATATTACAGCAAATAAAAATCCTGCTAGATTTGTTAAAATGTCACCATTAAAAAGGTCAAAGTTCTGTTCTTTAAATTGCAACAAAAATGCCCCAAAAATTACAGGAATAGACATTAAAAAAGAAAATTTAAAAGCATCTTCTCTTTTCATATCTCTAAAAATACTGGCTGATATAGTAGAACCAGACCTTGATATTCCAGGCAAAATTGCAAACGCCTGAAATACGCCGATAAACAAAGAGTCCATCCAGCTGATTTGATTAATGTCTTTTTTCTCATTTTTAAAAAACTTTGTGCAAAAAAGTATTATAGAAGTAATGATAAAAGAAATCCCCACAAGATAAAGCGAAGAAAATATTTCTTCAATTTTATCTTTTATCAACAAACCTACAATTACCGCCGGCAGGCTCGCAACTATTATTAACAATATAAGCTTTATGGTTTGTTGCTCTTTTATAGTTTTTAAAATATAAATAATTTCTTTTCTTAAATAAAATACTACAGATAAAAGCGTGCCTAAGTGCACTATTGTGTCAAAAAATATGGGTGGAGTTTGAAAAGAAAAAAAATGCTGAAATAATGCTAAATGCCCCGAACTTGAAACCGGCAAAAATTCTGTTAAACCTTGCACAGCCCCCAATATAATAGATTGTATTAAATTCATAATTTTAAATTAAAAAATACATTAATATTGAAGAGAGGCCTCCAGCAATAACTCCTGCCAAAATATCGCTTGGCCAATGCACTCCGCAAAAAATTCTGGCAATTCCGTTTAAGATAAAACATACTATAAATATACTGCCAAAGAATATATTAAAAAATAGTAAAGAAAAGGATATGCCAAAGAAAAAAGATGCGTGACCAGAAGGAAAGGAAGGATATTTGGGAACAGGTATTAGTGCTTTAGCTCCTTGCAAATAAGCCGGTCTTTTTCTTTTATAAAAAAAATAAACTGCTTCGTTAATTACAAATCTAGAAAATAAGCCAAAAGCCAAAGGGTAAAAAATAATTTTAAAATTTCCAGTTAATAAAAAAATGGCTGCCAAAATCAGCGCCATTAAATAGGGCAGATACCTTGCAAAAAAAATACCCACAAAGTCCAGCCGTTTATATTTTCCGGCAAATCCGTTTATTAAATTAAATAAATATAAATCTATATTCATTTTGGCAAAGGAAATTTTTTACAGAATTTTTTAATTTCTTCTCTTACTTTTTTAATTGACTTTGGGTTTGAAATAACCTCATTTATCCAGCTTGCAATTTTTTTCATTTCTTTTTCTTTCATGCCTCTTGTTGTAATTGCCGGTGTGCCCATTCTTATTCCAGAAGGTTTAAATGGCGGAGCAGGGTCGTAAGGAATGCTATTTTTATTTATTGTAATACCGGCTTCTTCAAGCAAATCTTGGGCTTCTGGCCCTGCAATGTTTTTATTTCTTAAATCAATTAAAATTAAATGGTTTTCTGTTCCTCCTGAAACTAAATTAAATCCATATTTTTTTAATTCTTCAGCCAAGGCTTTGGCATTTTTAACAATTTGGCCGGCATATTTTTTAAATGCAGGCGTTGAGGCCTCTTTTAAGCAAACTGCAATTCCGGCTACCTGGTGCATATGGGGCCCGCCCTGAAAACCGGGAAAAATAGCTTTATCAATTTTTTTAGCTAAATCCGGGTCTTTATCTAAACCCTTTTGAGTTACCATTATCATTCCTCCCCTTGGACCCCTTAAGGTTTTATGAGTTGTTGTTGAAACAATATGCACATATGGCACAGGGCTTGGATGAGCTCCTCCTGCAACTAAACCTGCAATATGAGCAATATCGGCTGCCAAATAAGCGCCCACAGAATCTGCAATTTCTCCTAATTTTTTCCAATCAAATATTCTTGGGTAAGCTGTGGCTCCCACAAAAATTAATTTTGGCTTGTTTTCTTTTGCCAGTTTTTCTATTTCTTCATAATTTAAAAGCCCTGTTTTTTCATAAACGCCGTATTGCACTGAATTAAAAAATTTTGCAGAAAAATTAACTTTCCATCCATGGGTTAAATGGCCTCCCATTGGCAAAGCCATTCCCATTATTGTGTCTTTGGGTTCGCACACTGCCATATAAACAGCTGCGTTAGCAGGAGAACCAGAATATGGCTGAACATTAGCGTGCGGAACTTTAAATAATTTTTTTGCCCTGTCTCTACACAAATCTTCTAAAATATCATAATATTTTAATCCGGCATAATATCTTTTTCCAGGATAGCCCTCTGCATATTTGTCGGTTAAAATAGAACCTAAAGCTTCTCTTACAGCAGGTGAACAATGATTTTCAGAAGGAATCATTTCCAAAGATGTTTTTTGCCGTTCTGTTTCTAAATCAATTAATTTTGCAATCTGCGCATCTTGTTTTTTTAGTTTCATAAAAACTTTTTAATTATATGCTATTGTTTAGTATATCTAAATTTAAAATTTTGTTCAAATAAAAAAGGGCCAGATACTCAAAGAGTATTGGCCCAGGTTGAAAGAAGTTCACGGACGAGGCAATCCGTTCAGATCTTTCTTTTTCTCCCGGTAAAACCGGGAAAAGGACTATTTCTTCTCAGACTCAGGCTGAGAAGGATTGGTTTCCTTAAGATAGGAACCAATTTGGTCGGCGGCTTTTTCGTTCAAGCCAAGTTCCCTATCCCAAGGAACGGTGCTTGGCTTGCTGAGGCTGTTTTGCTGATCATATTCAGCTTTTGCCTTCAGCTCGTTAAGCCGGTCGTTAAAAAGCTGCCTGGCCTCAGAAACGTTAGTGTTGATATCACCAGCTTGATTGATCTCGCTAATGACACCATTAACACTTTCCTGAGCCCTCAAAACTGCCAGCTCAACTTTTTCGGCTTCAAAATCCATTTTCTGCCTGCGCAGCTCCTCGCGCTTTTCAGCGATAGCCTTAACTCCAGCCTCGTAAGCCTGCGAGAGTCTGCTGAGCGACTGCTCATTGCCAGCAATTTGCTTGCGCAAAACTTTGCAGGTGTTGAGGTGGTTTAAAGCTTCCTGATTGATCTCATCCCAGTCGTACTTGCATCCTGCGACCAAAACAGTTGAACCAGGAGCTCCCTGATTCAAGATTTCCTGAGACCTCTTGATGATCTGCTCTTCTTTTTTGAGCTGATCATTCTGGACATTCATGGCCGATTGAATCTTGGCCATTTCTACCTTGGCCTTATAGACCTTGGTATAGCGATCCTTCAGGTCTACGTCAACCCTCTTGATGTCTCCTTCAACAAGCCCAACAGCATGTTCATCAGAGACAGAAGAGTTAACTTTGTTTGCGATGTCCTGCGGAACTTGCTTGGCATGCATCCAAAGCCCTGGAACCGTGACAAGGGCAAGCACAACGAGCACCAGCCCAACAATAAAAAGGGTTCTCACGACTTTTCTCCTGTGCTAGAGAACCTAGAAACGAAACAAGAAACAACACACGCGCCGAAACAAAGATTCGCCTCCATCCCTCCTTTCTGATATTTTGCCATTATTTTTTTCCAAAAGCTCAAAAAAGCTTTTACGTATATCTTTCAAGTGCCTAGGATATATAGAAATCAAGGGCACGTTATGCTTTTTATAAAGCTTTAATTTTCTGCCCATATATCTTCTATAGGCCGGACTGAAATCTGCCATTCCCCAAAACTCTATATATATTTTATAATCGGGAAGGTAGAAATCAGGATGAAGTTTTGTTTTACCCAGAACAAGCAGCGGTTCGTAAATATATCTGATATTATTTTCTTCAAAAAAATGAACCATTTTTCTTTCGTAACGGCTTCTTACTCTGCCGTTTTTGGTTCTTACTGACCTGCCTTTAAAAAGAAATTTTGTATCTATATAATCAAGAAGCTTAAAAAAACGATAATCAAGCCAGTCAAGAAAATAAGACAGCCACTTGCCTTGTTTTTTAGGCTTTAATACATCCTGGCCTGCGCCAGAAAAAACTACTGCATCAAGCTTATCCAGCTTTTTTTTTGCCATTATTACCCAATTTTTCATTGGTTTGCCTCTCTTATTGGGTGTTTAGTAAAGGGCTTAGTTTCTAAGTTTATCGTAGGACAAACAGGGGTCATTGTCAAGAAAATAAAAAGACCTTGAACACGGTCTTTTTTTTATATCTTTAATTTAATTCTGCTGTTTTTTACAGCATAAATTAACGCTGATTTTTATTTTTTAAAAGCTGCCAAAAAATCTGCCTCGCAAATTAAATTCGCTACATTTTTTTGACCATTTTTTCTTCTTAAAGAAGCTATTTTTTCTGCTTCTTCTACAATCCTAATTAAATCTGATTCCGAAAATCCGTCTGTAAGGTCAATAATATCTCCAACAGCCAGATTATCTTTAATGGGTTTATTTTCCAGCTGGGCCATTAGTGTTTTAAGACGTGAAAATCTGTCGGGCAAAACAACAGAAATTTGTTTATCCTTCTTTATTTTTTTTTCAGATTCATTACGTTTTAAATTTGATTTGGCAGAAAAAATTCGGTTTGCCCACGAAAAGATAAAATAAAATAGACATTTTAAAATAACTGCTATTCCATAAAAAATATATGCAATAATATAGGAAACTAAAGACATTAAAAAATGAGCCAAATTTCTTCCGCGCCGAGCCCATTTATTTTTAGAGTTAAACAATCCTATATTAATTTTCCTGTGTTTTCTCATAAACCAGCTCCTGGTTAATTGTTAATGTGCCCATAATCAATCTATAACATAGGCATTTTTTTGTCAAAAAAAAGCAGAACGCTTGTTCTGCTAATATATAACTTTTGTTTATCATGGGGTTATTATAATCCCATGGCATTTTATAGTTCGTTCAATTTTTCCGTCTCTGTTGCGAACAGGAAAATCAGCTGAAACATAAGGAGTCACTGTTATTTTCTCTGTTTTATAAACAAATTTGCTTGTGCCTGAAAAATATTTTACCGTGTAATCGCCTGCAAGAAGATTAATAATTTTATAGCCCCGGGCTTCCAAAAAAAATGAACATTTTTTTTCTGTTTTTATATTGATTATCTCAAAAAAACAAACTGTAGCCACCCAGTCATTCCAAACAGCTACCGGCGCTCCTTCGGTTTCTATGGCGTCAATTCTTGCTTTAAGATTATTATGCTCTATTTGTAGCTGGTCAAACCCTTCTTGGTTGGCAGAAAGCTGTTCGTTTTTCCTAATTGCATCAGAAAGTTGCTTTTCTAAAGAGTCGCATTTATCTGCTTTTTCTTTTAATACAGCTATTTGCTTTTCAAGCTCTTTTTTTTCTGAATCTAAAATCAGAAGAGACCTTACTTCCGACTTATCGCGCAATTCTTGCATCTGTTTCTTTAACTCTTCCGAAGCATAGCTTTCAACCTGAATTGCCATACCCGGATGATTTTTTACAGCCATATCAACTACTTTTTGCACAAATTCCTGAATTTTTGCAGGATCATTTTTAAGCTCCTGCTCAAATAAATCTGCAATTTCGGGCGGTTTAGGCGGTTCAATATTCCGTAAAATTTTAATCTGATTTTTGAGGTCACCGTTTTCTTTTTTTGCAGATACTGCAACCACAAAAGAAAAAAAAGTGATTACCCCCAAAAATATTAACAAAATAATTTTTCCATCAATATCTTTGTCTACCCAACTCTTTTTGCTTTCAGACATAACCTGTTTTCCTTATTCCTAAAAATGTAAATGAGCGGGTGCCAACAAACTAGCTGTAATATAGTACAAATTACAGCTTTTGTCAAAAAGAGCGCTTTTGCGTTCTCTTTTTTATTTTCTTATTATTTTTTGCTGGTTATCAGTTAAATCAATAATTTTTGACGGCTTTTTTTTGGGAAGGTTGCCTCCGTCAATTATTAAATCAACTTTATTGCCAAACTGTTTTATAATTTCTTTTATATTCTTCAAAGCCGGCTGGTCAGAAATATTAACGGATGTTTGGGCTAATGGCTTATTTACTTTTTTTAACAAATCATTCAAAAATTTATGTTTAGGAATTCTTAAGGCAATTGTTTTATTTTTAGCTTTTAAAACAAAAGTATATTTTCTAGGCCCTCCTCCGCCTGCGGGCTTCGGACGGGTAAACCAGTATTTCTTTAATATTTTTTCTTGTTTTGAATTAATTTCTGCCAATTCTTTTGCCATTTTTAAATTTTTAACAAAAATAGGCAAGGGTTTTGACCTTGGCCTTTGTTTAAGCTTGAATATCTTGTTTACCGCTTTTTTATTTGAAGCGTCGGCTAAAAACCCGTATACCGTGTCTGTGGGGCAGATAATCATTCCGCCATTATTCAAAATGTCTATTGCTTCATTTAATGTTTTCTTCGACGGCTTTATCAATTTCATTTTCTAAAAATTTAGATAATTTTTCTACGTCTTCCGGTCTGCCAAAATCCATCCAAAAATCATTTAATTTTTTAACTTTTACTTTTTTCTCTTTTGCCAGTAAAGAAATGGCATCTGTAATTTCATATTCTCCGCGAGACGATTTTTCAATCTGGGCAACTTTATCAAAAATTTCCGGAGTAAATTTATACAAGCTGGTGTTAATTAAATTTCCAACAAATTCCTTTGGCTTTTCAACAATTTTCTCCAGAAAATCGTCTCCGTCTTCTATTAAAACTCCAAATTTTTCCGGGTGCCCGTTTGCAATGCCCGCAACATAATTAAAATTGTCATTAATATTCATTAGCTTTAAATCTTCAATTGTGTAAAAATTGTCCCCGCACAAAGAAATAAAATTTTCATTTTTAATTAAATTTTTAACGCATTTTATGGGGCAGGCAGTTCCGTATTCTTTTTCTTTGGGGCCCAAAACATCAAATTGGTTTATAATTTTAATAGTAAAATCTGAACCTTCAAATTTATAATTTTTTAAAAACTCCCTTATCATATCTTCGCGGTATCCTGCAACCAAAATTATTTCTGTATATCCGGCTCTTAATATATTATCTAAAAGATATGCCAAAAAAGGCCGTTTTTCGACCTCTATTAAGTGCTTAGATTTGTCTTTAGACAAATCTAACATTCTTGTTCCCTGCCCTGCGGCAGAGATTACAACTTTAGTTATCGCCATAAGCTAAATTAAATGCTTTAATATTCAACTCGCGATATTTTTCAGGAACTATATTTTCTATTGCTTTTAAAATTGATTCTTTTTTTATAGGCATTAAATTTTTTTTAATAGCATATCCTAAAAGATAAATTGTGCTTACAACTTCGTTTTGCAGTTTTTCTTTACATATATCTGAGGCTGGCACTAAGTATAATTTATCTCCCATTTCTTTTAAATGATTTTCTATTTCCTCTTTTGCAGGAGCGTTCTGAAACGGCAAATAATATTTATTTATTAAAAATTTTGTGTTTTTACCGGCCTTTGAAAACTCTCTTAAACCTTCTAGCATTTCCAGTGATATTGCCAAATCTGCCGAGCCCGCAGAAATTAGAGGCGAATATACTTTTTTGCCAAATCTTATATGCACTTCCACACTTCCGCCTCTTTGCGAAAGTCCGTGCAATTCAGATGACTTTACATCATATCCTTCAACAAAAACAGCTTCGTCTATTAAAGAAAGCAAAGTAATAACACCTTGGCCTCCAACTCCCGAAATAATAATGTTAAAATTTTTATCCATTTTTTTGTCTTTTTGCTAATAATGCGCAAATTCGTTTGCATATTATAACCGACACTTCATCTTTATCTAAAAATTCTTTTATTGCTTCTTCAAATTCCTTAACATTTATAGGGTCTAAAACTTTTATATGCTTTACTCCGCAAGCTTTGGTTATTTCCTCTATTTTTAATTCTTCTGTGTCTTCTCCCATGCCGGTTTTTCCCATGCCCGGATTCGGCTGGTGCCCGGTCATTGCGGTAATTCTGTTGTCTAAAATAACAACCAATAGATTTGATTTATTATAAACAGTATTAATTAAAGCAGGTATGCCTGAGTGAAAAAATGTTCCGTCTCCCATTAAAGAAATAACTTTCTGATTGGTGGATTTTTTAACTCCATGCGATATGCCCAAAGAAGCTCCCATAGAAAATAAATAATCGTGCATGCTATGAGGAGCAAGCCCGGCAATCATATTACACCCAATATCTCCGCCAAAAATTGTTCCTTCGGGAGCTATTCTTTTTACAACAGGAAACACATGCCAATAGGGGCAACCCTCGCATAACCTGGCAGTTCTTTTGGGCAATAATAATTGTTTTGCTATATTTTTCTTATATTTTTTCCCTGTGATTTTAGATAATGCCAAACAAATTTTTTCTGAGTTTAGCTCGCCTGTTTTAGGCAATAAATCTTTGCCGAATATTTGTAAATTTGAATTATTGTCTTTGGCAATAATTTTTATTTCTTTTTCAAGATAATCATCCATTTCTTCAACAACCAGAACTTTTTTCATTTTTCTAATAAAATTTAAAACATTTTTATCTGCCAAAGGATAAAATAAATTAATTTTTAAAATAGGCGCATCTGTACCCAGTTCCTTTAAAGATTCTAAAGTATGCAAATAAGCTGAGCCGGCAGTTATAATTCCAAATTTTTCTGAACCAGGATTTTTGCTGGTTTTATTAATTTTTGATTTTTCTGCATATGCCTTTATTTTTTCCAGCTTTTCTAAAAGCTCCTGCTTCATTTCCAAAACCCTTGGAGGCATTGTTGAAAATTGATGCGGATTTTTTATAAACTCTCCTATTTTTTTTGGTTTGTTGTTAACTTTATTAAATTCAACAGGCATTCTCTGGTGGGCGGCCCTGGTGGCTGTTCTTAAAATAACAGGCATATTAAATTTTTCCGAAATTTCAAAACCTAATTTTGTAAAATCTCTGCATTCTTGCGGGTCTGCCGGTTCTAAAACAGGAATATGAGATAAATAAGCATAACCCCTTGAATCTTGCTCTGACTGGGCCGAACTCCAGCACGAAGGGTCGTCAGCCACAACAATAACCATTGGGGCTTTAGTTCCAGTATAAGCCAAGGGTAGCAAGCTGTCTGAGCATACATTTATGCCAAAACTCTTCATATTTACCAATGATTTTAATCCTGAAAAACTGGCACCTATGGCAGATTCCAAAGCAACTTTTTCATTTGTTGACCATTCGGCATATATTCCGTTATTTTTAGCAATTTTTAAAAACTCTTCTCCAATTTCAGCTGAGGGGCATCCGGGATACCCGGAAACAAAATCAACGCCTGCTTCCAAGGCCCCCTGAACTATAGCTTCATTACCTAATAAAATCTTTTTCATAAATTTATTTATTTTATGATACCTTATTTTGCTAATTATTTAAAGGGGTAATTGTTCAAAATTTTATTTTTTATTCTACAACAATTTCCGTGCTTTAAAAGCCCAAAATATGAATTTAATGTTTCTATACTTGAATTCTTATTTATTTTCTTTAGCATTCTTTTTTTGGTTTTGATTCTCAAAATCCTATGGCCTAGAAAATTAACCCATCCGAGAAAATCAACACCAGATGATAGTGTTTTAATAAAAATTTTGTTGGGATGTAAAATAAGTTTCAATTCATTTTGCAGAAATTCTTTTATTTCAGGAATTAAATTCACTAAATAATCTTTATTGTCTGATAAAATTACAAAATCGTCTGCATATCTGATATAGTGTTTTATCTTTAATCTATGTTTTACAAATTGGTCTAACTCATTAAGATAAATATTGGCAAAAAGCTGTGAGGTTAAATTCCCAAGGGGTAAGCCGTTCGGCTTAAAACTGAAAATTATTTCTTTCAGTAAATTAACTATGTTCTCATCGTCAATGCGGTTTTGTAATATTTTTACCAGAGTATTCTGGTCAAT
>JGI24732J26686_1000799_pt1 | contig 14608 bp, 18 predicted proteins | sample EPASupsiteHSE623_FD_26686 | JGI IMG/M metagenome (IMG submission 26686)
TCCCGATGAAAAGGGAACTGAAAGATAAACCCAATCTGGAAGGTAATTGCTCGGAGCAGGGAGATCGCAAAGCCCATCCCGATGAAAAGGGAACTGAAAGAAAAAGCATTGGCCGCCTTCATGGCCCGCGAAATGATAATCGCAAAGCCCATCCCGATGAAAAGGGAACTGAAAGCCAGGCCCAGCCCATTCGTCCCAAACATCTTCTGCCACTGATCGCAAAGCCCATCCCGATGAAAAGGGAACTGAAAGTGCAGTCCACCCGCACGCCGCTTAAGCCATGTGCTATCGCAAAGCCCATCCCGATGAAAAGGGAACTGAAAGCCGCACCGCACCAAGCGGGGATGGCCGGGCTATCCAGATCGCAAAGCCCATCCCGATGAAAAGGGAACTGAAAGATATATATTTGTCCCGGCCCCTGAAGGAAACTGCCCTGATCGCAAAGCCCATCCCGATGAAAAGGGAACTGAAAGATTCAAGCGATATAGACACCCCTTGGATTGCGCCGATGTGGAAATCGCAAAGCCCATCCCGATGAAAAGGGAACTGAAAGACTCCTTTGAAGGTAAATTCCGTTATGCTTCCACAAGATCGCAAAGCCCATCCCGATGAAAAGGGAACTGAAAGTGAACAGATACCCCATTCTCTCCTATCATCGCCGTCCCATCGCAAAGCCCATCCCGATGAAAAGGGAACTGAAAGTCTCGGAATTCAGGCATGCCGTATTCATCGGTTCCTGTGAATCGCAAAGCCCATCCCGATGAAAAGGGAACTGAAAGTCTCAAAGAGCCTGATCTGGACGAGCTGGCAAGGTTCAATCGCAAAGCCCATCCCGATGAAAAGGGAACTGAAAGAAGGAATGCGCGGCGTCTCGATCGAGTTCGCTGGCAAATCGCAAAGCCCATCCCGATGAAAAGGGAACTGAAAGTAACCGATACGCAACTCACCGTGCAAATACCGATTACATCGCAAAGCCCATCCCGATGAAAAGGGAACTGAAAGATCTGTGTATCCGGGTATGGCACGTACGGCTTCGGAAAATCGCAAAGCCCATCCCGATGAAAAGGGAACTGAAAGTGTGAACAGGCCAGCAATGCGGGGCAGATGATCGCGAGATCGCAAAGCCCATCCCGATGAAAAGGGAACTGAAAGATCTCCGGAGCACGGAATATGATGAAGTCAGACGTTTATCGCAAAGCCCATCCCGATGAAAAGGGAACTGAAAGATCCTTGCAAATGGGCTTGACCTCTCAGTTCGGCATGGATCGCAAAGCCCATCCCGATGAAAAGGGAACTGAAAGCGTACAGCCGGGCCGGAAGAAAATTCGACAAATAACATCGCAAAGCCCATCCCGATGAAAAGGGAACTGAAAGACGTTTCAATTTCATCCACGTCCGAGAAGATCTATCCATCGCAAAGCCCATCCCGATGAAAAGGGAACTGAAAGCGCCTTCGCCAGTTCGCTAAAGACCCGCGTGAGGACCAAGATCGCAAAGCCCATCCCGATGAAAAGGGAACTGAAAGTTATACAGGAGATCCCGTGTCTGGAAAGCCTTAGATCATCGCAAAGCCCATCCCGATGAAAAGGGAACTGAAAGATTCCATCGAATACGACAACGGCACCACGAGTGCGATCGCAAAGCCCATCCCGATGAAAAGGGAACTGAAAGATTAATAGCCACGTTGCCCGCGAAGTAGTGATCTGATATCGCAAAGCCCATCCCGATGAAAAGGGAACTGAAAGCCTCTCACAGGGCAATAGGTCAAGGTAATCGAGCTTTATCGCAAAGCCCATCCCGATGAAAAGGGAACTGAAAGCAATGCAGCCTATGAATCGCAGTTGGCAACCATCTCGGAATCGCAAAGCCCATCCCGATGAAAAGGGAACTGAAAGTGCGATAGATCATCCTATCAGCGCATAGCCGATCAAATCGCAAAGCCCATCCCGATGAAAAGGGAACTGAAAGTTCAATTCAGCCTTCCTGACGTGCAATTCATATTCTATCGCAAAGCCCATCCCGATGAAAAGGGAACTGAAAGATCTCTTTGGCCGTCATGGGCTTCTTGGTGAGGTCCAATCGCAAAGCCCATCCCGATGAAAAGGGAACTGAAAGATTACAGGATAATTCGATATCGCGCTAACTTCTTGAAATCGCAAAGCCCATCCCGATGAAAAGGGAACTGAAAGCACTAAACAAGGCATTTCTCGGTACTTCGGATTATGGTATCGCAAAGCCCATCCCGATGAAAAGGGAACTGAAAGGAAAGCGGGGAAGCTGCTGATGTTATGATGTGGGGGAGATATCGCAAAGCCCATCCCGATGAAAAGGGAACTGAAAGATCTTTTCAAGTCGTAACTTAAATTCTTTTGCATTTTTAATATCGCAAAGCCCATCCCGATGAAAAGGGAACTGAAAGAGCATTTCCTTGATATTTGAATCTCCAAATGTCGTAAATCGCAAAGCCCATCCCGATGAAAAGGGAACTGAAAGAAACCGCTTCGCGAATCTTCTCGCCGCCTTCGAACGTACATCGCAAAGCCCATCCCGATGAAAAGGGAACTGAAAGAAATATTTTTGAGTCAAACAACGATGTCCTGTCCTTTGATCGCAAAGCCCATCCCGATGAAAAGGGAACTGAAAGTCGTTTGTGTGATATTTTCCGCAAAACGGAAACATAATCGCAAAGCCCATCCCGATGAAAAGGGAACTGAAAGGTTGAACAATCCTGGCAAAACATCTTTTGTGGCATTGTATCGCAAAGCCCATCCCGATGAAAAGGGAACTGAAAGTGATGAAATCCGTGGTTGATGGCCTGAACATGCCATATGAAATCGCAAAGCCCATCCCGATGAAAAGGGAACTGAAAGTTGTCTACGTCCTGAGATTGCAAGAGATGATAGCCTTTGGATCGCAAAGCCCATCCCGATGAAAAGGGAACTGAAAGATCTCCCCGGCCTGGCTTGCGGAGTGCTGCAGAATGATCGCAAAGCCCATCCCGATGAAAAGGGAACTGAAAGCAGATCGCAGACATGATCTTGGAGCGGCTGCCCGCCACCATCGCAAAGCCCATCCCGATGAAAAGGGAACTGAAAGGGTTCGAGGTCCCCGCTGCTATTGCGAACGCGCCCGCCAATCGCAAAGCCCATCCCGACGTTTATTTTCTTTTTCAACGCAATATTTTACTACTCTTAAATCAACCCATCTGTCATGGGCGATCTTCCTCTGTCTCAATTCGAAGCTAGAATAAAGTTCGAATCTGATGCAGATCTTTCCCGTTGGTCGGGAAACACACTACGTAGCGGCTTTGGTGTCCATCTCAAGATGCTGGTTTGCGCAAGAGAGTCTAGGATAGGGGGACAAGATGCTGAAGGGTGCAAAGCCTGTCAGCTTCGAAGTTCTTGCGTTTACGATTATTTTTATAATAGCAGCCCTCCAGAAGATGTGAAGGTGCTGCGAAAGCAGAGTGATATTCCCAGGCCCTTTGTCTTCGATCCTCCCTTTTCCGGGAAGCACTCGGCTGGATCTGCATCATCCTTCAGGTTTGCCCTTTTTGGCAGGGGAGTCAAATACTTGCCCTATTTTCTGTTGGCATTAAGAAACCTGGGTGAGAGTGGGATGAGCAAAGGCTACCGACTGGGCTATGGCAAATTTCACCTGGAAGCCGTGGACTCCATTGGATTTGGGACAAACAATAATATTTTCTCAGGAGATACCGTATTCAATCGGGCCATTACTCTGAGCTATCAGGAAATGCTCAAAGGTTCTGCGGAACATAGGGGCGACCTCACATTGCACTTTTTAACGCCGACGCAGATAAAGGAAGACGACAGATTTACGGCAGCCCCCAGTTTTCGAGGCGTGATGTCCAGGCTGCTCTTCCGGGCCAACGCCCTGGCCGAGTTCTACGGCTCCGGGATGCTGTATGATAACGAAGAGGTGCTCGCCCTGCTGGGTGCGTGTCGGTCCATAGACATAGTGAGAGCCAGGACCGAGGAGATTAGAGCAGAGAGGTACTTCCATAAGCAGATGATGAAAAAGCAGCATCTACCACCATTCTTCGCGGGTGAGATAACCTATCAGGGAGAATTTCCTAGGGAGATTATGGCTCTACTGGAGCTGGGGCGGCTCATCCATGTCGGGAAGATGGCCACATTCGGGAACGGGATGTTCGAGGTTGAAGTTTGAGGAGAGCCAAGTTTCCATCCTGGCGGTCGTCTTTGGCTTCGTTCCCCGCAGACGACCACTGGGCGCGCGGGCGCTAGGCGATGAAAGCAAGGCTGCGGAAGGATGGCGCAAATAGGCGTATGTCGTGAGTTTTGGCCCACGGTGATGCCTTAGTTTTCACTTATCCACTTAAGGTAAAATGATTGAAAGCTTACCAACTATTCCGCAATTTTGCATCGATATGGATTTACGTATGCAGTGTAGTTGTTTGAACTTTTCTCCATTTTATAGGGTATATATGTAAGCACAAACACTCTATGTTTGCCCCGTTCAATCTTTTTATCTGAAAACGTATTGATGCGATCAAATAGGTCGTTCGAATTTAATTCGCCGAGATCGTCAAGAGGCTGAACTATTTCATAGCCCTGAATATTTCCTTCTGGGTCTGTTGCTTTCACAGTAAAGCCAAGCGGCAAATCTGAAATTGTTCTACTTTTCGTGTATTGGAAGAAACTGCCTCGTTTTCCAAAATAATTTATATGAGCTGCTATTTCTCTAAGTTTTTCCTGTGCTGTTGTCGAGCAATCCTCTAAAAAGAAAGCCATCTCAAGTATACCTTGGAAATAACAAAACTCTCTATATGCAATAGTGGATTGATACGGATCGGAATTCTTGTCCCTGCTTTCATCAAGGATTTTTATGAACGTGTTGAGAACATACAATCGATCTGGTGGAGAGAGACGAATATCGCTTCCCTTTATGCAACTGAATATCTCCTTTGCTAATGTTTCTCCACCGATACGGAACGCTGCATCTACGAAAGCCAGCTTGATCGAATACGGGGTGGGGACGAAAAGTGTTTTGCCACCCTTATTTGTAGCAGTTGAGATTTTAAGAGAGAATAAGCTGGTTGGCAAATATTCCAGGACCAGCCATTTTTGAGCAGACTCGGTCATATTCATATCTCTAAAGAGTTCATTATTTCTTTAATCATAGCAGCAAATTCATGCAGGCTGTTGAACTCCCATTTTGTGATCGAGTTTGGACTAATTTCATTCAAGGTATTGCATATATTTCCTATCTCTCCAAGATAATCCGTATTTAAGGCGCTTACTGTTGGAGCTGGAAGCATATTGGAACTCGCTGTAATGCAGCCTTGGAAATTCACGATATGTGGATTCTGTGTGTTTCTGTGAGCACCTTCAGGCTTAAGAAAGGTAGCAAGTATGCTTTTTAGGACAACAACGGCTCTCTTTTTGCGCTCTTCGGGACCGATAGGATAAGTACGTGTGATATCATTAAAACCTATTCTGCAAATATCAGTGTTGAGGACAATGGCATATCTGCCGCTTGAAGCTGGCCTATGGAAAATATTTTGGCCTATATTTGCGCCCGTATCATCTCCTCTCCCACCAGCTCGTTCAGTTTGATCGAACTTGACATGGAAATAAGATTCTGTTTTTGTTTTTTCAGGCTCGCCAACCGCCCAACCGAACTCAACTACGGATTTTCTGCCTATTGAACGAGATTGCGGTTTACCCATTGGGGTGAGTCCTATATTTTGAGTTATCATTGTTCCTTCGACATCATCCCCAATACAATTACGAACGACCCAATCGACTATTTCGGAATTGGTTACTTCCTTGCGTTGTTTATATTCATCTAATAATCTATCATCAATATTAATGCGATTTGGATTAAAACCTGAACACCCTTTGCAAAGAGCTGCCCCATCTTCACCAGCAATAGAATACAAGTGATCTGCCTGGATATGTTTGAACATGTCTCCGGAGATCGCATTTACTGAATGTGCAGCCCCATCTGCATCGACTATTTCCACCATTCTCGTCTGGAGATAATTTCCCTCGGATCCTTCATTATTAAGGGCATGCATATTGAGGGTTAAGAGCCCAGATATACTTAAAGAATTTATTTTCATTGGGTTTCACCTTCTTTTATCTCAGCAAGTTCATCTTTTTCTCTAACATCTCTGGCATATCCATAAGCCAAGAGCAGCATTCCTACCAGGTATGAGCCATATTTTTTTATCAAATCTAAAACCTGATCGAGATCCCTTGTCGTTATGTTGCTCCGCCTTTCTTTCGATTCTTCTGCATGTCTAGCATTCTCTGCATTGTATTGCTGAACGAAGTCTGAGATTGCTGCGACCAGCTTATCAGGCTGTTCAACTACTCGCTTCCAATCCTGAGCCAGACCATACTTGATATCCCATTCGCGTTTTCCCTGAGCCTTGCGATACTGGGCGTTCACTGTAGCCTTCCTTATTGCGGTTGCTAAATTCAGAAAACCTTCATCGGATATTATCTCAGAATAATCTTCACTCACCATGAAAACTCTCCTTAAGTTTTGGATTGTGAATTGCATTGCCCACTTGTTTCTCTCTCTGCGCTGTATGACATAGGTTCCATAAAGCGATAAAAATTCCAGGAAATATCTATAATCTCCTGAGGAAAGAAAATTTCTATATTCCTGGAGCATTGGAATATCACTCGAAATATCCTCCTGAAGAGTTCTGGTGCATTTTTCGTGCTCATCTATAACTTTTATGAAGTCATGAGCAGCTTCGTTATCTTCGATTGCGAACCATCCTGGAAGCCCTATGAAAGAATAATTCATCAATGAAGCAGCGGTTCCCATGCTCTTGAAATATGCCTGAGATAGCCCTTCGATCACTTGATTAGGGCGCCTTTTTAACATCTTGAAGGAGCCTTTTTCTTGGTCATATTCCTCGGAGTGCGTAATTAGGATTTTTGCTAGACTAAGCGTTGCCTGAATATCCAGTTTTATTCCGCCCCACAAACTTTTGATGAAGAGATCTCCCTGTATCAATATCAGCGCGCTATACGAGATCTCTTTTGGAATTATAACGAAGAATTTAAAATCGTCTCCATTCCTATATGGAAGCAGAAACTTAAACATACCACGATATTTCATCCATTCCGAAAACCAGTCAATGAAATCTGAAGGCAGGCCAGATTTCCCAGTAGAATCTGGCTTTGGCCTATTGATGCCCTTTCCGCCAATTGGTAGAAGAACCTGAGATCCGGATACGATCTTATTAAGCTCCTCACTATTGCATTTCTCGGAACATGGACCTGCCAAATGCTTTAGATTATTTATGGCTAGTCTTGTGACCGTCTCGCGATTATTGATAAAATACTCATAGAAATCTTTATCGCTTTTCCACCCTTTGCGCATAGATGCTAGGATTTTATGAAGCTTAAGATGAGGATCTGGTGCCAGAGGCTTATCCAATCCGGCATCAGCCAAATTATTGCCTATTTTATTTTTCCTTTTCCCTGAGGTTTTTTCGAATTTTGCATGAGCCTCTTCTATCCGCTTATCTTTAGGATAATCGAATATATCTTCGATACCAAGAGGTATCTTCTCGTCGTCCTTCTGCTTGACAAAAGGATATCCAACATCTAGTCGAGTGTAATTATCCAAATACTCCAATCCTTCCACGGAGGAGACCTCTAGTGCAAAACTATCACCTCTATCCATAATCGTAGTTTTGCCCTTGTCCCCGTATATCTCATTTAGCAGGCTCGCTGTACCCAAGGCCACGAGGACATCTGCATATGTATTGGTCTCTCTTGAGATCTTAAAACACAGTTTTTGGCTCATTACAGGCACCCAATCTTAGATGTTGCTCTTTGATCAGCCAACCGAATGATTCTAACAGATAGCCAGTATAAAAACATCCCTTTCTCTATCTCGCTGATTTTTAAATATTGCTTGAATGTATCGATTGTATCTTGATCTGGCGTTTCGCTTATCATCACAGGCCCCAGGTCAATCTCCACCGATTTGATCGCATCAGATAACACATTTTCCGCTTCTGGGACTAGCCTGAATGGCTGAAGATTGGATGTCCTCGGCCCATGATGCCTGGCAATAGCTGTCATAATGCCAATTGCCATATTTTCTGGATCGCCATTATCCTCGAACAAGGTCTGACTTCCTTTGATAATCATCGGCAGAATTGCGTAGGCACCTTCCGCGGCATGTGGACCTTGCTGTATCTTCAGCTCTTGCATTCTTCTCCAGTCTCTCGCTGGATCATATGTCGTATGCGCTAAGGGCAATCCTCTGATAAATTGCTCCGCATTTGGATTTGAGATGCTTTGCCATTTGAGCATGGCGCTTTGCCACTGAATGCTTAGTTTACCTGTATCATGAAAAGCACAGGCTAGAAGGATCATTTTTTTGATGGCATCACTATCTAACATAGTCTTGTTTGCTAGATTCTTTATTCCTTTATCGTAAAGAGGCATCAAACATCTTGCAACCTCGATGACGCGATTTGTATGTTCCAGATAGGATTCACAAGAATATCTATAGCTTTTATGAAGCGATCTTTCGGTATAGTATATACATCTCGCCCCTTGTTCGCCGAATACCAGCCCAACTTCTTGTGAATACCTAGCAAATCGGGGATTCAATGCCGCCAACCAGGAGATTTCGTTGACAGATTCTGCTTCTTGCCATATTGGGCCATTGAAATCTTCATCATCGCTGAATACTGGGATCTTGAAGATCCAATCGCTCGCACCCTCTTTCTTCAGCTTGTAAAGCGTAGAGCGAGGAACAGATAGCATCTCAGGCCAGGATTCTTCTAAGTTTTCATCATCGGGATTTGGCGTAATTAGAATATTGATGCTGTCTACTTCTCTTATAAGCTTTCGAATACTGGATGAATGTCCGTGATCCATTGCCTCGTTAACTTCTTCGAGGCGATTCTGCAGGGAATCGATTAGATTTGAATCCTCAAGTGGGGCATGCACCCTTTCAACCAAATCCCTTTCTGAGTCAGGATCAAGTTCTTTTTCTTTGAAATCTTTGACTTCTAATCGGGTAGCATCGACTACATTCTTGGCATAAGGGAGAGAATTGGATATGTCCTCAAGTTCATAAATGAATACCCTACCCACTCCAGAATATCTCGCGCATCGTCCGGCACGCTGGATAAGAGAATTTGCCGGAGCCAATTCGGTATGCATGGTATCGCATGATATATCAATGCCAGCTTCAACTACCTGAGTTGATACTAATATTGCATTTACATTCTCTGATTTTTTACCGAACCACCCTTGAAGGTTTTTCTCTATCTCTTTTCTATCCCTCTTGAAAAAGCGGCTGTGGAGAAGGGCTACTTTTATGTCGCTTTCTTCAAGCTTTTCCTTGAGTTCAGAATATATCTTCTGGGATCGATCTACTGTGTTGCATAGAACCAATGTCTTTTCCCTGTGATTATTAATTACTGAATTTGATGAAAGAGACTCTTCTTTGAAGGAGTAAATCCTGCTCCGTTCTTCATAATCAGGGACACACTTAAGCTCATCTATGCTGCATGTTATTGGTTCAGCACTAATTTGTTTTGCCAGCCATCTCTGTACCGGCTCCGTCAACGTGGCAGTCATAACAAAGAACTGAGCCAGGTCCTTGAATCTATTCATCATCTCAGTAGCGGTCAAAAATGATCGCTGAAACTCCATTAAGTGAACCTCATCAAATACAACTAGAGATCCTATTATTGCCCCTATATTGACATTGCCAAGCCTATCCGGTAGCGATACCGGTATCGTGAGATAGCTAGATAGCAGCTGATCAATGGTGGTGAAAATTATGTCACCCTCAAAAAAGTGATCTTTCTGGAGTTCTCCTGTTTGTATTGTGATGCAGATCTCTCTCTCTTGATCACTCCTGTTTTCAGGATCGTCTATCACACTGAATCCTGCATTTTTCGCGATCTGTATTGTCGAATTATAAAGATCGAATGCCAATGCTCTCATGGGCAATGCATAAATTATTCTATCTGCCAATTTCTCAGTAGTCTTTTTACGATAAAGAAAAGGCATAATGACTGATAGAGTCTTTCCCGAACCAGTTGGAGCACGAAGAACTACGGATTTACCGTTATGAAGCAATGAGAATACTTTTTCTTGATAAGGATAAGGGCTATACTTTGTGGTTTCTTTAAAAAAGGAATCATAGCCTTCAATCATATGGGGTCCTTATATTTCACTCTGTCTTGGACATCAAGTAAAACCTATTACACATTAACTTTTTCCTTGCGCTCCGAAAGTAATATCCATAGAGAACCTAATCTTTCTTTCAATGTCCCGCATCATCCTCTCCGACCGAGGCTCTTTCCTCGGCAAATCCGGCGAGCAGTTCCGCATCACTCGCAGGGATGAGCCGGAGGTGCTCATCCCGGCCCGCAAAGTGGAACAGATTCTGATACTTGGCAGTGGTGTCTCCGTCTCCTCCGATGCCATCGGGATGGCTGATGAACTGGGCGTTGAGATCGTCTTCGCCAGCTACTACGGAAAGCCTCTCTCCCGGCTCATTCCGGCTAGCCTGGGCGGCACCGTGAAGACAAGACGAGAGCAGTACTATGCTTACGGCGATTCCCGCGGAGCGGATCTGGCCAAGTCCTTTATCCGAGGCAAACTCCGGAACCAGTCCTCTCTGCTCAAATCATTCGCGAAGAAGTGGAAAGGCGAGCGTACTGAACTGTGGCAGGAATTTCGCGAGAATTCCAACCTGATCGAGGATCTCATCCCAAAGCTTGACCTAATAAAAGGCCGCGTGGAAGACGTTAGAGAGAATATCATGGGTGTGGAGGGAAATGGCGCAGAGATTTACTGGCGAACCTGGGCTAAGCTCATCCCTGTCGAGTGGAGCTTTCCTGGAAGAGACTACCCAGCAGCCAAAGACCACATAAACTCCTTGCTCAACTTCGGCTACTATCTGCTGGAGCAGGAGGTCTGGGCGGCTACGCTCTATGCGGGCCTTGATCCCTATGCAGGCTTCCTTCATGCCGATCGGCCCGGCCAGGAGAAGCTGGTTTACGACATGATGGAGGAGTTCCGGCCCCTCATTGTGGATCGCGTCGTCGTGAGCCTGGCTCGCGAGATGAAGCCTGGCCACTTCCAGGAGGACTATCGCATGACCAAGGATGGCATGAAGATCGCATCCTCTGCATTCTATGGCCGCCTTGATGAGCACATAACGTATCGAGAGAAGAGCCAGATCCTGCGCAACATCATACGCTCTCAAGCGTCTACCGTGGCTACATTCCTGCGTGGCGAGCGATCATGTTACGAGCCTTTCACCCCACGATGGTGATTCTCGGAGTGAGCTTGTGGATACGATAATCATTTACGACATCAGTGAAAACAGCCTGAGAACCAGAGTTGCCAAGGTATTGATGGACTACGGCTGCATTCGCATCCAGGAGAGCGCCTTCTACGGCATCATGAACCATAACACTCGCGAAAAGCTTCGGCTGCGGCTGGAGAAGATGATGCATGCCCGAGAGGGAAACATCCAGTTCTATCCACTATGCAGCAAATGTTTCTCCCTCAAGGAAAGCATCGGCGAGATCTACGAGATCAAGGAGGAGGACGTAACCGTCCTTTAGGCAGATGTTGGTTGCAATGAAACGCGATTTCGGGATGGCCTCTGAATGATCACTGTTAGCGATGTGAAGCAGTATCTTTACTGTCCTAAAATAATCTACTTTGATCATGTATTGCACGTCCCAAAGCCTCCCGATCAAAAGCTAGAAACTGGCAAAGAAAAACACGATTCAATCACTGCCAAAGAGAAACGTCGCAAAGGTGCACTCTTCTACGACCCGGAGCTGGACCAAGCTGAAAAAATGTTTCGAGTTGCTCTTGAGAGTAGCACCCTTGGCCTTCGAGGGATTCTGGACTATCTTGTGAAGACCGAGCGGGAATTCATCCCCGTTGACTACAAGTTCGGCTTCTCTCATAATGGAGGCATCCATTTAAATCACAAATACCAGCTTGCTGCCTATGCTCTTCTGGTTGAAGAGAACTTCAAAACCATCGTTCGCCGAGGCATCATTCATTACAGCAAAGATCGAGTTAATGCGCAAATTGATTTCAGTGACGAGGTCCGAAGACGCACATTAAAAATGATTCGAGAAATAGGTCAGATCATCGAAGAAGAGGTAGAGCCTATCGGTACCAAGAATCCCGGAAGATGCACGGACTGCGAATATAGCCGGTACTGTGTTGGATATCAATCTGAAGAGTAAACATCATTATCATTGGAGGGCTCATGTATTTCTTTTCCGAAGAGGAGCGCAAATATCTTCTAAAGAAGCTCATTCCCAAGGCCAGGGAGAAAGGCATAGCAGAGGATCTTAGGGGCTGGAACTGGCACTCCACGGAGCTTTCGCCGCCTCATGATATTATCTTGCCCGTCTGGGAGGTATCAGACAGGTACTGTGAAACCGGAAGGGATTCCTATCTGAGGCATGTGCAGAGGATAAACGTGCCAGCTAGCGAGGAGATGGTAGCCGGTCGCATTTACCACCAGGCTATGGCTGAACTCTATCCCACAGCCAAGAGGTTGATTTATAGAGAAGGCATGGGCATCTGCACAGACTTGCCACAGATCCTGATGGAACGGCTTCCTGATGCCATAATTGAGGCAGCAGAACAGCTCTCTCAGGTAAAATGCTCCACGGAGATAAGCAAGGATGTTGGGGAGAATTTGAGAAAGCTCTGGTCCTTCGAGGTGAGCAGAATCGTATCTTCGATCTATGCATATCTGGGGAAATACAAGTACTTGAGCGATGATTCCCTGATTAACCATGCCTTGCCTTTTGTAGTAGAGCACAAGCTGGATGGGCAGTATTTGGGCCTGAGCAGCAATCTTTCAGCCGATGCCATTAACATGGGCGGGATGCTCATTTGTGACCTAAAGACCGGGCCGAAGAAGGACTTCCATAGACTTTCTGCAACTGGTTATGCACTGGTTTACGAGAGTCTCTATGAAGTACCAATCAACATCGGCTGCACCGTTTACCTTAGCTTTCCGAAAAATCATCCTACACCGCACATCGAGAGAGATTTCTTCATTATAAGCGACGAAGTTAGGCAGTGGTTTATTGAGGAAAGGGATAGCAAGCAAGATCTTATTTTCTCCGAGCGGGATCCAGGAAAGTGCCAGAATCCAGGGACGTGTAGGTACAAAGAATACTGTTGTTAGCGATACCCATAGATTCCGACCTCGGCCAGCGTGGCTTCCAGTCTCTCACCGGATTCCTATCATCGGCCCGGAGCTACTTGGTGTGCTTGTCGGTGGACGTCTTGGACCTTGCTCCAAGAATTGCCAATTTCAATGTTCATGGTTAGGGCTGAGTCTCGCCTTGGCAACCCAACCCGGGAAAGGTTGCCGGAAAGTATCAACCTTTCTCCGAGGGTCTCCTTAGATCCATTTATGATAATATATTTCACCGAATTTTTTCTCTTTTCCGAAGTAACCGATACACATAAAACTCATAATTCTCTTCAAATTCAAGTCAAATCTGGAAGATCTAAAGAGAATCGCAAGAACACTTGACACTTTCCGGCAACTATTCCTCAGCCCTTCGAAGCCCTCAAAACCAAGAGATTCATCCTCCGGTTCGAATGGAACGCCTGGACCTCGACACTATCCTTCATTCTTGAAAGCAATTTCGAAAAAACGGTCTCGCTTAGATGCATTTTCCGGCGAGCATCTTTCTCCAGCATCTTGCCCTGGTTGGCTACAAGCAAGGCCTTAAGGATCTCCCCTCGATCCTTCTGTTTTGGGCCGGGTTTAGGCTCCTCTCGGAATCTCAATTCGCGAATATACTCGCCATGTTTGTCCAAGCGCATCTCATGCTCTTTGACAATCTCACGTAGGCTTTGCACCTCTTGGATGATCGCCGCCAGGTCCGAGGCCCGCAGGAGCACCGTAGCCGGGGCATCAGGAAAGTTTATAGCCTCCGCTAGTAATGTATTGTCTGACATTGTAGATCCACCTACTTTGTCTTAAGCGAAAATGGGTTCAGGAGTGGGCATCAGAGGGTTTTTGATCTCACTCTCACTCATTTTTGCACTCTTCACTACTTTTTGTATGACATCGAATTCAACATAATCGCCGGGCTCAATCTCCATAAGTTCCATTATCTCTGGCGGGATTGAGATCTGGCCGCTTTTAGCTACCTTACGTATAGCTTTCATAAAATCCATTTAGTATCTTCGAGTATATTAACATTCCTTTAACCCAAGTGCAATCATCTAAAATCAACTGAATAGCTTTGTAATCAACTTATATGCTTTATAACCAACCTGAAAATAGCTATAAATACTAGGACGTACTACAGTGTATTGGAGCGTGACCCCAACATGTCCAAAGTTGACGCATCAGTCGTGAAAACCGCATATGACCGCGTTTCCCAGGCCAAGGCCGCCGCATACCAGGCCCACAGAGCCCTGAAGGCTACCGCCGAGTTCCGTGCTGCCCAGGATGCTGATAAGGAACTGGAACTGGCGGAGGACTGTCTGGCAGGCGTGCAGATGCTCCTCAACCCGAAGGTCGTGTAAAACATGTCCAGACATATCGAGGCCTGGTG
>JGI24732J26686_1000808_pt1 | contig 14517 bp, 4 predicted proteins | sample EPASupsiteHSE623_FD_26686 | JGI IMG/M metagenome (IMG submission 26686)
TTGTAGGCGGCAGCATGGAACACTACCTGCGGCCGGTATTTGATAAAGGCGGCTTCCAGGTTGTCCCGGTGTTTCACATCCAGAAGTTCCATGGCTATTCCGGACTCAACATCTAAATCCTGCAACTCCATTTCTATATCAAAAAGGTTATTCTCACAGAAATCCATGATTACCAACAAACGGGGCTTGAAGCGGACTATCTGGCGGCAGAGCTCAGAACCTATGGACCCTCCTGCTCCGGTAATTAAGACGGTTTTATTGTTGATATAGCCGGATACCTGCATTAGATCAATGGCTACCGGGTCCCTGCCTAATAAATCTTCCATCTGTACATTCCGTATGTGGGAGATCATGTTAGCTCCATTGGCGCTGTGATAGATATTGGGAAGGATTTTAAGACTTACTGAAGTCTGTTGGCAGATGTCAATAATTTCCCGGACAACTTGTCCCCCTACCGAGGGCATGGCAATGATAATCTCATCCAAATCTAACTGCTCGACCAGGCAAGGGATCTCGGTCCTGCTCCCCTTGACCGGAAGGCCTAACATCATTTTGTTTATTTTACTGGGGTCGTCATCTACAAAGGCTACCGCTCGCAGCCCCAGATCTGGATTGTTCTGAATATCTCTAACCAGCATGGCTCCTGCATTACCTGCCCCTACAATTAAAACCCGCTGACCGGTGTGGCTCACATTCAGATGGTAATCCCTGAAAAGACGCCACGACAGGCGAGAGGTTCCAATGAATAAATTAATGCCTACCCAGCTTAGTATGTAAACAGACCTCGGTAGTGTAGGGAGGCTGAAAAACTCTATACAGGCTACGATGATAATTACACTGCCAGTGGTTGCACCCAGTATGGAAAGCAGCTCGCCTATGCTGGCGTACTGCCAGATCCGATTATAGAGCTTAAAAATTAACATAAATATTAGATTTACCACGGTAACAAGGGGGCTGAGGACGAAGAAGGCGTGTAAATAGTCAATCGGAATACTGCTGTCAAATCTGAGCAACAAGGCGCAATAGATGGCCGCGTTTATAAGGAAAGTATCGATTAGAATCATTATAATAGTTCGAAACGAAAAGGATCGCATATAACTTCTCTCCTTTATCAACTTAGAATTACTCGGGGGTACAATAACTCGGGGTCAGACCCCGAGTTATTGCCTTGATTATTATTTGAGTGCGAGTGCTGCAATCACGATTGAAGCAGCTTCAGCTCGTGTGGCGTATCCCCCGGGTTTAAGGGTATTGTCGGGGTAGCCCGACATTATATGGTTTTGAACTGCAATGTTAACAGCATCTCTAGCCCAGGCCGAAATATCGGCACTATCAGCAAAGGTAATTTCGCTGGATTTAGCTGTTATTTTAGCCGCTTTTACTATCATCAGCGCTATCTGTTCACGGGTAATAGGGTCGTCGGGTCCAAACAACTCATCAGAATAGCCGCTTACAATGCCATTGGACAGTGCGGTAGAAATATATTCTTTAGCCCAGTTATCGGCAGTGTCAGCAAATACCTTGCCGGTTTGCGGGGACAATTTAAAACCCTTGACCAGCACTGTAGCAAATTCGGCCCGGGTAATTGAGTTATCAGGCTTAAAACTACCATCCGAGTAGCCGCCGATACAGCCCAGGCTGTGCAATTCATTTATAAAATCAACTGCCCAGTAGGACGAAGGAACATCCGAGAACACCTGTATAGGAAGCCCCGGAAGCGTCCTTTCGTTGACCATAACCGCAAACTTCGTAAAGTGGTTGACAGTTATGGTGATAGTGTTGCCAGAGATTGTACCTCCCAGATTGACCCATTGTGAGGATGCAGCATCATAGTAGTGGACCGAAGGTATTTCACCCGGCTGCAAACTACTTGGGTCAAAGGTGAAGGTCAGGGTAACTGGCAAATTAAAGTTATAACTGTTCTGCCCGTTCACAGAAAATTCGTAAACCGTACCGAGCACTGAAAAGCCAGCCGGCGGACTGGAGGGAGAAGTTACTTGCGTAATAGTAATATTGGCAGTGCTGCTTCCATTCAAAGCATTGGCAGGAATGGCAACTGATGCATTGCTGCCCAGACTTACGGTTCCCCCCGCTGAAGGATTGACTGCAGCACTTCCATTACTGCTCGTAACCGGCACTGTAGTAACCGTCGAGCCGCCTCCACCACCAGTCCCAACGCTGCTTAAAGCTGTAACGGCAAATATTGCCTGACCGGTTGTCCCTGCTCCAGCAACATACACTGTCCAATTTCCGATGAGAGCTGCGACAGGAACTGTATAGGTGTAACTATAGCTCCCATCAGCAGCGGCAGTAGTCTGATTGGTAAATATGACACTGGCATTGGGATCTTTTACAGTAATACCAACGGCTGAATTACCCTGGGGCAATTTGCCGCTGAAGGTTATTTGACTGCCTTGCGTTACAGTGGAGGGAAGTGCTGTAACCACTCCGCTCGCCCCCGCTATAATAAAGGCTTTGTTGACTGCTGCACCTCCCCCGGCTACGAAAACCTGCCAGGAACCCTGCATGGTGTCACTCGGCAGGGTGAAATCATAAGCAAATAAACCCGCACTGTCACTTGTGACTTGATCAACAATATAAGTAGCATCGTTAGGTTTTTTGATGGTAATTCCCAGGGCTACTCCCGACAAGGGCCCACTATCGTTAATGCTGCCGCTTATATGAACAGCACTTCCGGCAGGGGCTGTATCAGGAACAGTGAGAGTAACCGAAGTGGCTGCCAGGGCCAAACTGGATAATACCATCAGTGAAAACAGGACCAGCAGACAAGTCAGTCCTGTACTACGAATACCTATATGCATATTTAATTTACTCAATAGTTTACGCCCGTATGGCATAATGTTTCCTCCTTCTTCAACGGGGATAAAATAAGCTGGGGAAGAAACGGAATATCCGTTTCTTCCCCACTGTTCTAATTTACGGTAATGGCTGTCTGTACGGGATCTGCTTGAGATTGCCAGGATGCAGTATTTGACCAGTCATTCCAGAAGAATCCTTTGATTTTATAAGTTCCACTGATAGATGGCTGGAAGAGCGCACTGTACTCGGCATCAGGACTGTTAGGCACCTGTAAGCGGGCGGCATTCAAGAAAGTCGCCTGATTGTTCGCATCCAGAACCTCCACAATGGCTAGCCCCGACATGGTTCCATCAGAATTTTTATTGGCCTTCCATTTGAGATAATACTGTTGCCCCTTAGTAAGTGTAGTAGTAATCGGCTGCTGATTGGAATCTGCTACCGAGAGGCTCTTGATAGTAGCACCGACAGTTGCCACCACACTGTTAATGGTTCTCACAGTGCTGTCCATATAACCATTTTTGCTGGCCGAGATGATGTAGTTGCCGGCTTTGGTAACGGTGTAGCTTGCCTTACCGCTAGCATCGGCAGTAATGGTAGATAGGGTCAGGTTGTCTTTGGAAGCATCCTTGACTGATACATTGGCTCCTTCAACTGCTGCGCCCATTGATGTAACTGTAAAGGTAGTCGGCTGACCAACTGTAGTGCCACTATATTGTACTACCAGAGGTTTATCAAGTTCCATCGCAGTTGCCATTTTTCGTGGGATTTCGGTATTGTCCATATCACCGCTAAATGCTGAAGCTCCAGGTCCTTTCGCCATAATCGGCACCATAGCTGCCGTATGGTCGCCACTGCTCCAAGTGACATGAGTCGCATCGGTATAGCTCAAGCCGCCGGTTTCGTGATCAGCGGTGACTACCACTAAGGTATCCGGGTGTTTCACCTGGAATTCGAGGGCCGTTTGAACGCATTTGTCGAAAGCCAGAGTCTCGCCGACGGTATTGTTCAAATCGTTGGCATGAGCTGCCCAGTCGATCTGACCACCTTCCACCATCAGGAAGAATCCATCCGGATCGCTAGACAAGGCATCCAATGCCTTCTTGGTCATATCCACCAGGTGCGGTTCAGTGTTGCCGGTCTGGCGCACAAGTTCCTGGGTCATACCGCTGTCAGGTCCGAAGAGTCCTAGGATGTTGGTTTTGGCAGTGGTATTAATACTGGCCAGACTGGCGGCATCATTTGCATAAGCATAACCCTGGGCAGTAAACTCGCCGACCAAATCGCGGGTATCGTTCTGGTCACCATATTTATTACCCGTACTAGCGTAGAAAGCGGGACGCCCACTACTGGTGAAGTTGTTGGCACCTGCTCCCATGAGCACATTGAGCGGTTTGCCCTTACCGGCAAAATTATCATAATACTGTGCAGCAATAGTATTAAACGTATTGCGGTTGACTACGTGGGATGCAAAACCGGCTGGAGTGGCATGACAAATCTGGGTAGTAGTCACCAGTCCAGTGGCTTTATTGTCCTGGTTGGCAATTTCCAGGATGGTTGGAACTACCGTTTTATCGGGAGTGAGGCCGATCCAGTTATTGTTGGCTTTATACCCGCTGGCCAGAGCCGTAGCGGCCGGTGCGGAGTCAGTGATGGCGGCGTCAGCCGAACGGGTGGTAACTGATCCGCTGGCAGTGTTCACATCGTCCATGGCCAGGTGGTGGTCAGCATCGGCATCCCGAGCGGCCTTGATCTGCTCATAACCCATACCGTCACCAATGAGGAAAATTACATTTTTAGGTTTTGTCGGTACAGCCTCAGCCTGTTTAGTAATGCCAAAGCTGTCGATTAAATAGGGCTGAGCCGCATTTTTGCTTTGGTCAATCTCATAAGAAAGTACCGTCAGCTTGTCGCCGTCGACCGTGATACTCTCGAAGTTCTGAATCTGGCTGCGCACAGGTCTGCTAGCATCGGTTGGATCCGCACCATAGGGAGCGGCATGATGCTCATCTGCCACATCGAAGAGATTGAAGTAACTGGGATCTATGGTCTTGTTCTTGTAATAAACCTTAGCTCCTGCGGTGTTAGGGATTAGATAGATGGTACCATCAGGATTGACTGTGTATTCTACGTTCTGGCCATTGAATGTTTCGGTAATCTTGTAAGCATTATCGGCGGTACTATCAGCTTTAATTGGCTTGCTTCGCGCGTAAATGTGATCATGGCCCTGTAGCACCAGGTCAATTCCCAGGTTATCCATTATTGGAGCAATTTTGGTTCTGATTCCATTGGCACCCATTATATCAGGATCAGTAGCATGATTGGAGGTAGTATACGGTCCTTTGTGCATAATAGCGATTATCCATTTGGACCCGGCTGCTTTAGCGGCTGCTACATCGGCTTTCATCCATTCGATTTGCGCCGTGCTGAAATCAGCGTACTCAGTTGAGTTTTCATTATTATTCAATACCAGGAAATGGGCGTTACTGTAATCATATGAATAATAAGCCCCGGTAGTCGTATCTGAACCAGTAGCAGCCTTGATGTCAAAATGTTCTATATAGGAGTTTTTCTCCTTTTCATGATTACCGGCGGCTGCAACAATGGTGGTGTTCAGCAAACTGGTCTGGGAATGACCCAGCATCCAGTCCCATTGGCCTTCGTTACTTCCGGTATCAACCACGTCACCGTTTAATGCAACGAATTTGGCATCGTCCACCGTATCCAAAGCCTTGGCAATAGTCTCGGAGGAAAGGATCGCTTCATCTTCGCTCTTGGCTTGGGTATCGGCCAGATCTATGAAGGTAAAGGCACCACTGGCAGGAGCAGTCGTGAAGGTTCCAATCTCACTCCAAATCCCCAGGAAAGCATCCCCTACCCGGTATGAATAGGTTGTGCCGGGTTTAAGACCGGTAGCCTTGGCTTTATGAACTCTCTGGGAAGCTTTATTGGTTGAGACTGAATAGAGTCCGGTGAACTGAAGGGCTTGACTAAAGTCAGGATTTTGCCCAACTTTTTCAACTAGCTGCAGGTCGCTGGCAGCGGATACCGTACCTGTGTACCAGGTAAATCCTTCGGAAGTGCTTGGGTCTCCGTTGATGGTAGCGGTTACTTTGCTCACTGAATCTGCGGCGGTGTTGTTAGTTGCAATTAGATTTTTAACGGATTCTAAGACAACTCCGTCACTGGACTTAACTGTACCTTTAGTATAAGCTACCGTAATTACATTACCGCTTACGACCGGATTGGTGAGGGTTAGCGCAATAGTAGTACTGTCAGCGGGGCTAATGTCTACCGATACCACTGCATTGGCTGTAGTGTTTAAAACTATGCTGAATTCAGCTTGCTTGCCGGTAGGATCAGCCATAATTTTATCAAACTTGACCAGTACTTTCGTGCCGCTCTGGTTGCTAGCTGCGGATACAACCTGGGGAGCAGCCAGAACAGGTTGAGTATAGACTCCAGTGATAAGGTTCAGGTTAGTACTATTGTCGCCCGGAGCCAGGTCAGTGTTCAAGGAAAGTAGGGCTCCTCCCAGAGTCTTGGTCAAAGTATCCGCTGAAGCGGCCATTCCTTGATAAGCAGCTAACAGCTGGGGATCGCACTGCTCGTCACCCTGGTAGTGGGCCACCATCGCATTTATCAGACAATCCTTGACCGTTAGGGTAGGAGTGAGAGGCTGAGCTGCAGCATTAGTAGCGGTAGCCATGGCATCTGATGCTGACATCTCGGGATGCTGCTGCATGATAATACCGGCCAGCATTTGAGGTACCAGCCCATTCAGGCCCTGTACCAGGAAGTCTTTGGCATAGTTCGGGAAACTCTTTCCACCAGTATTATAGCTAATACTGTTTATCCTCTGGCTGGTAACATTGAGACTGCCATCGGGATTAAGTTCGGCCAATCTGTATGGAACCGGATAAGTCACCAGAGACCCGGTTTCAATATCAAACAGCCCACTTGCTGATTTGGCAATATCCTGGGCATGGAAATGGCCGGTGAATACCGCTTTCATTCCTTTACTGCTCAGGTCAGCTGCAACGGCATCGGCGTTTTTAATGACATATTCTGGGAATAAAGTGCTTTCTAATGAGAAGTGATTGTTTATCCCATGATGCATCATACCGATTACGGTCATACCCTTGGCAGTTCCGTCAACTAGCCATTTGTCGATAAAGGTCTGACGATCTGCTGAGAAGGTCCCGGCAGTCTGACCATAAACACATGCGTCCATGGCAATAATTCTCAGGCCAGGGACTGGGTCTACGACATAGCTCAAGGAATTGGTATCAACTGCTACGGCATCACCATAGCCAAAACCATCGTAGATAATTTTGAAATCGGCCGCTGTAGTGTTTTTTACCTTCGTAGTATTAGCACCACTATAGCTTAAAGCATTGGGGTTATCTATATCGTGGTTGCCATTAATTACGTAAACTTTCTTGCCGGCGTCTTTTAACTGTTGCAGGTATCCGGCAAACTGAGTCTCGCTCACATATTCTCCGTCCTTGGTCAAATCTCCGGCTACCAGAACTATCTGAGCATCGCTGTTCTTGATTTCCGCTACCGTACTCTCCAGTATAGCTTTACTCTCGGCAATCATCTTGCGGTCTGAAGCCAGATATTGATCGAAGGCTGCTCCGCTAGTGCCCAGTTCTGGTGCGAAATAATGAGGATCGGAAAATACCGCGAATTTAACCGTTGAAGCTAAAGGTGTATTCACTTTCGTACTGTTCTTTATCCGGCCTTCAATTTGGGCATTAATTCCCGTCGCTCCTGCCGCTTTGACAGCATCAGCCAGGGCATCTCGGACCAGAACATAGGTATTGGTCATATTGCTGGACTGGGAAGCAAAGGTGAAACCGTCTTTGGGTGATGCAGTCGTGCCTCCAGCCAGAAAGTCATTGGTAGCGACTGTGTAAGTCTTTATAGTGTCGTTAATATCAATTGGAGTGCCGTCACTCTTGGTTATGCCGATCACTCGGTTGCCCGAGGGTTGGGATGGGTTATAGGTAAATTTCAGGCCCGAGAGCTGTATTCCCATGCCTTTATCCATGACCGCCTCTTCCAGGATGGTCTTTAACTGTGCACCGGTCATGTCACAGGTCATTACCACATTGTCGAAAGGCATGAACTGGTAGATGTTAGACATGGTAAGCTGACCCTGGGTTATGTCGCAGCGCAAGCCGCCGTTGTTCTGGAAACCGATCTCAGCATTACCCCTGATGCGGGTTACATCGGCTGCCCAGTTGCCGGCCAGCGATTCTCCATAAGGTGAGTCGGCCTGAGTGCGGGTCATATTGATCTTCGCAGAACCCAGCACCTCGTCTAATATAGGTCCTTCGGCAGTAATGGTATCGGCAACTATCTGTTGCACGGTCTGATCAGCCACCAATGGATCTGCTTTATATCCATAAGGATATACTTTACTGGCAGTGTCCTGAGCTACATATGCAGAAGTGGCATTGTCAAAAGTGAAAGTGCCATCGGCATGCTGGGCCACCTTCAGGTCAATATAGCCCTTGCCGTTATAGTTGGCTATTTCCAACGGGACTCTTTTACCTGCGTTGGTAGTAACCAGGGTTTTGGCAATAGAATGTGAGTGTCCGCCTAGAACTGCATCGACTCCCACCAGTTGTTTGGTGATATCCACGATTGGTCCGGATAAACCGTTATTATAGTTATCGCCTTCATGGATAAGGGCAATGACGATTTGCGCACCAGCTTTTCTGGCTTCGTCGGCGTACTTATTAATATAGGTAACATTGCTGCCAATTTCATAATTAGCAATATTGGCGGCTAGAACTATACCGGGGGTGGTTTCGGTTATACCACCAACCACCGCAATTTTCACTCCATCTTTAGTAAATATCTTGTAGGGATCAAAAACTGGAGTGGTAGTGCCTTTAAGGAATAGATTGGCACAAACAGTTGGGTAATTGGCAGTGATTTTGGAGCCGTTTACATTAGTAACCTTTTCTAAGCTCCAATCAAATTCGTGGTTCCCCAGGGCGGAGGCATTTAATCCAATTGCGTTTAAAACCTTCATTACGGATTCGCCGTATTGGAGGTTAGATATGGCTGTGCCCTGGTAACTGTCACCAGCGGATAGAATCAAGGTACGATCAGGATTGTTGGCATATACATTGTTCTTAATGTTCTCCGCCAATACAGCGGCTACCTGGTTGGTAGCAGTGGTGTCGCCAATGTTACCGTGCAGGTCGGTAATTTCTACAATGTCAAATATTTTATCCGGATCTGCTTTTGTCAGGGTAAAAGTATTGATTTCTTCAATACTTTTGCTGGTACTATTATAATCCTGCGTATCAACCATCAGGGCATCTTTGGTAACGGTTATGGCACTATAGGTCGGTTTGTTTATGGCTTGCAGAAGATCCTGATAGGCAAGTTTAGTACCGGCGGAATCCTGTTTGGAACCAGCCCCGCCGCTTTCCAGGTGAATAGTTCCTGTGTCACTTACCTGTCCATTTTTCATTTTAAAGCTTTTCATGTAAACATGTTCATTGCCCTGGAGAACCAGGTCAACGCCATATTTATCAAGAATGGAGCCAAAAGCATCCAATAAAGTGGTGCTGATGCCGTTGGCTTCATATATGCCGCGATGCGTAGCTACGATTTTCCATTTCTTACTGGTCTTGCTCAAATCATTATCTAACCAAGCCTTTTCTGTGGTCAAATCGGACTCACTGTTCAGGACTGCGAAATGAGCATCACCATAATCAAAGGAATAGGTGGTACCTGGCGTAACCGGACTAGATGCACCATTAGCAGGTACGGTAAAATGCTGCCGGAATGATACGGCCTCATTGCCATTAATCTGCTCATGGTTACCAACTACTGGCATAAAGGCATAGTTGCCAAATACATCGGGACAAGCCAAGAAGAAAGAACGCCATTCATCTTCCCGGTCGGTAGTGTCGATCAAATCACCGGTTTCAATAATAAAGCTCGTGTCCGGGTATTTGATGATCATTGGTGCTACTGCTTTACCCCAGATACTATAATCTGCTTTGGTAACCGCCTGCGTATCTGAAGCATGCAGGAAAGTGAAGCTGTGATTGTCATTAGCTTCAGTGGTAAAACTAAATACATTACTCCATCCATTGCCGTTGCCGGCACGGTAGAGATAACTGGTACCAGGCTTCAGACCAGTTACAGCTGCCCGGTATACTGCAATAGAACCTTCCTTATTGGTTTCTTCAGTTCTGGTGGCATTTAGTACCTGTGCATTTGCATTGGGGAAAGTTGCACCGCTGGTATTTTCGATTAACTCTACCTGCCCGGTTGTAACGGTAACCGGGTTTTGCCAGGTGAATTCACGGGTAGTTTGGGCATCACCTGCAAAAGTATTGGTAAGTGTATTGGGTTTAAGAGGATCAAGCGTAGTTTCATTAGTAGCAACAGGCTTAACCCCACTGGTAGTCCATGTGCCTTCGCTGACGGTACGTGGCTTGGCCCAGGGTACAATGTAAGCGCTGTTATACCCAATTATTTCGAAATCTGCAGCATTATTATCAGTATCGGCAAATTCAATACGGCGCAGCGCTTTTTGCTTGGATTGTACCTGTGAAGAAGCGGTTTCACATCCTAATAAAGGACCATTTATACTGACATTATCATTTCCAGCTACACCCAACATATCCACATATCCGTCTGCTTTAGTACCATTCCCATCTGTATTAAACGGATTTTTAACTGTTAACAGGTTGGTGTTCTTTAGGATAACCATTTCCAGGCCCTTGTTGTGGAATGATTGGCCAGTCCAATCCTGATCCGGAGTTATGGTACTTAAATTTAGATTAATCGTACCTGGGTTTAAAGCCGCTTTCCCCTTCACTAAAAAGGAACAATGCGATGGAATAGTACCTACCAGGTCCAGTTTTCTCCAAGTGGCATCTGGATTACTTCCTGTACTGGAAGTTTCTAAGGTTGGTAGGTATTGGAGTGACCAACCGGTGAGGTTGATATCGTGATCGGTGGGATTGTATAGCTCGACGAAGCTGTTAGATACAGGTGCACCGGTAACCCCATAATCGCCGCCATCTCCATAGACCTGGTTAACAATAACCTTATCATTGGCACCTGGAGCCGCAACAGTGTTGTTAACGGTCTGGGCAGTAAATGTGGCTAGTACGCTAGTGTCCGCGGCAGTTACAGGTGCTGCACCTGCGGTGTATGCAACCGTTACCGGCTGAGCATTTAATATAGCATTGGTTAGAGTCAACATTATAACCGTAGCATCACCGCTCTTGAGTGCTGCTGCGGTTACCGGGTTAGCTGCTCCGTTGTTAACTGTAAATTGAGCATGTTTTCCGGTGGGATCAGCCATTGCCTTGTCAAATTTAACTCCGATCTGCAATCCGGCGGCATCTGTGGCTGCACTCACAAATGATGGGGAAGTCGGCAGGTTAACGCTTTTAGTAATATCACTGGCACTTCTGACTAATAGTTGAGCACCGTTATAATCGGAAGCAATTGCAATGATATCAACCGTATCACCGGCTTGAATACCTGTAAGAGTTGGCATCTTATATATGTTGATAGTATTCGTTGTTTCTGTAACAGGAGTATAATTACCGCTAGTGGCTCCCAGAGTTACATTTTTAATTATAACCAACTGGGATTCGTAATTGCCAGTATTGGCATTGGCAATGTTTATAATTTTGGGTTCAGGAAGGCTTCCGGATATATTGGCATCAATAGTTGGTGTTGTGATCTCCAGCAAACCGTTAAAATCCTTTAAGGTTCCGGATACGGTAATCTGGTCGCCTTGATTAGCCGTTAGTCCAGCTCCATATACGTTAATACCGGCCGTACTGTCCTGAATGTAATGGTTGGAGCCGCTGACATAGGTTACGACCCCGGTTACAATGACGTTTCCGGTAGCTTGAGTCCGGGCTGCACTTATAGTGATGGAGCTTGTTTGGTTATTCTGTTTAGGAGCTGCAGGTACATTATTGGTTACGGTCTGGGCAGTAAAAGTGGCTAGTGTGCCAGTGTCCGCAGAGGCCACAGTGCCTGATGAGTATGCTACGGTTACCGTCTGGCCGTATTGTATAGCATTGGTTAGAGTCAACACTATAACGGTGGCATCACCGGTCTTGGGTGCGGCCGCGGTTACCGGGTCAGCGGTACCGTTGTTTACTGTGAATTGGGCTTGTTTGCCGGTGGGATCAGCCATCACTTTGCTGAATTTAACTTCGATCTGAGTGCCGTCTGCATTGGTAGACGCGCTAGCTAATATGGGAGCTTCTATGGTTACGCTCTGAGGTACATTATTGATCACATTATGGGCAGTAAAAGCAGCTAATGAACCAGTGTCTGCGGATGTTACGGTCCCGGCAGTGTAAGCTATGGTTACCGTCTGGCCGTATTGTATGGCATTGGTTAGAGTCAGCACTATAACGGTGGCATCACCGGTCTTGAGTGTGGCTGCAGTTACCGGGTCAGCGGTACCGTTGTTTACTGTAAATTGGTCTTTACTACTACTCGGATCCGCCATGGCTTTATCGAATTTGGCTTCGATTACAGCACCAGTTGCATCTGTGCCTGCACTTATTAAAGTGGGAGCAACTGAAGCTTCCGCATAAACAGGCAAATTGACTACCAGCATATTGATCATCATAAAAAAGATCAAAAGCAAAGCTGCAACCCTGTTATGTGGGTTAACCTTCATTAAGACACCTCCTAATGTTTTAACAGAAGAACTACGGGTATAACATTGTTGATGGGGGTTATGGTTTCCTTACTATATACTTCACTCCTTTCTCCTATATCGCACAAATTGCTGCCATGGCAATTTATACCACACATAATTATCTGATCGAATGTTATCAATATTAGGTTTCGATATTGGGTAAATTTGGTTAAAGTTTTGTAAAAAAATGGTATCGTTTCTGAATGCACTTTTTTAGTTAATAGGCGGCGAGAAGGTTCCATTTTAGTTTAACGGCTATAACAGTCCCTAAGACTCACATATAATAAGGCGAAATAATAGCATAATGATCACAATAGTCATTTGACTTTTGTGATCATTATGCTATAAAGTGGATATTATATAAAAAGCGGGGTGTTGCTATGTTTAGAAATGCGATGCATGATTTGATAAAATGGAAAGCAGCCCGGGATCGGAAACCGCTAATTATTCAGGGTGCCAGACAGGTGGGTAAGACTTGGCTGATGAAGGAATTCGGCAGGGCGCAGTATGAAAAATGTGCCTATATTAATTTTGATAACAACGAAAGAATGGAAGGCCTCTTTAGTGGCAATTTCGATATCCATAGAATCATTACTGCCCTTCAAATTGAAGCGGGAGGAACCATTGAGGCTGCGAATACCTTACTTGTTTTTGATGAGGTACAGGAGGTCCCACGAGCACTGACCGCACTGAAATATTTTTATGAAAATGCCCCACAATATCATATTATAGCAGCAGGCAGTCTATTGGGGGTTGCTCTGCACCCCGGCTCATCTTTTCCGGTGGGCCAGGTGGATTTCATGAATCTTTACCCGCTTGATTTTTTAGAGTTTATAGATGCAAACGGCCATGAAGATTTGACACAACTGCTGAGAGCTGGAGATTTTAGTATCATTACAAACTTTAAGGGCCAATATATCGATCTGCTCAAACAATATTACTATATCGGTGGGATGCCGGAAGCCGTTTCTACATTCATCGATACGCAGGACTATGCGAAGGTTCGCGATGTGCAAAAGCGCTTGTTAATGGCTTATGAACAGGATTTTTCCAAGCACGCACCCTACTCAGCGGTACCACGTATCAGAATGTTGTGGAGTTCTGTGCCGGCTCAGCTAGCCCGGGAAAACAGTAAGTTTGTTTATGGTTTGATACGGCAAGGTGCAAGGGCAAGAGAATTTGAGCTGGCTCTCCAGTGGCTGCTGGATTGCGGCCTTGTTTACAAGGTTCACCGAGTTACGAAACCTGATATGCCGCTCATGGCCTATCAGGACTTTAACGCGTTTAAACTGTTCATGTTAGATGTAGGACTGCTCAGTGCGATGAGCGAACTTGATTTGAAAGCCTTGCTGGAGGGTAACCGTATCTTTGAAGAATTCAAGGGGGCGCTCACGGAGCAGTATGTATTGCAACAACTGATTGCTAGCAGGAAGGTTACTCCGTATTATTGGTCAGCTGAAAAAAGTAGCGCAGAGATTGATTTTATTTTCCAAAAGGGCAGTGATATTGTACCCCTTGAGGTCAAGGCGGCAGAAAACCTGCAGGCGAAGAGCCTGAAAAGCTACTGCCAGAAGTATCAACCCAAGATCGCCTTGCGTTCGTCCATGTCGGATTATAGAAAAGAAGAATGGCTGACTAATTTACCCCTCTATGCGATCAATGTGATATCTGAAAATACCTTCGATGCCTGACACCAACATATTATTTTGACGGCGGCTCTAAGTAAGAACAGATAGGTTCTCTTGGATAAACAATATGATTCTGATTCAGTACACCGCTGGTTCCATCTCAAAATATTATTCATTAAGGAAGATCTGGTAGATAATACGATAAACGAGGCACGAGAACCGTCCCCATGCCTTGCCCTAGGGCTACCAGGTTGGATTCAGGAAGCCAGTCTATTGGGTAGTTAAAAACCTCGGCAATTAGGCGGATGGGGATATATACCTGATTATTGTAGAGGGTGGCCGGGACATCAATGG
>JGI24732J26686_1000811_pt1 | contig 14493 bp, 13 predicted proteins | sample EPASupsiteHSE623_FD_26686 | JGI IMG/M metagenome (IMG submission 26686)
ATTGCTTCCCCAAGGACCTGGACGCCTTTATTCATATCGCCCAGAAGAAAGGCTATGATTTTGAACTGCTCAAAGCGGTGCGCAGTATAAATAAAGAGCAGAAAAAGCTCGTTTTCAAAAAGGTCGAGGACGCGCTTTGGAATATCAAGGATAAAACCATCGCCGTGCTGGGATTAAGCTTTAAGCCGAACACGGACGACATCCGGAATTCCATTTCTTTTGAAATAATCGGGATGCTGCAGCAGTCAGGAGCAAAGATCCGGGCATACGACCCGCACGCGATGACCAAGGCCGCGCAGGAACTGAAGTCGGTAAAATTCTGCCGCGACGCCTACGACGCAGCCAAAGGCGCACACTGCCTGTTGATCATCACCGAATGGGAAGAATTCCGCCGCCTGGATCTTGTAAAACTGAAAAAAATAATGCGCAGCCAGTTCATCATCGACGGCAGGAATATCTTCGACCCGGCGATAATGCAAAAAGCAGGATTTGTGTATAAGAGCGTAGGCCGTTGAGAGCCGAAGCCTCGTCGATCTTTGTGGCGGGCGTAGGGAGGTAACGACCGTAGCCTCGCCAACGTATCAGTGGCGGGCGTAGTCTTGCCGATCATTGTGAGGGGCGAAGTCCGCCAAAGCTTCAGTGGCGGATGTGGGCCGTTAAGACGGCCGGTTCTGGGGACAGAAAAGAAGTCCATAGTCCACAGTCGATAGACCATAGTTAAAAGAAGACGACAGACGTACGAAAGGGGCAAGGCACGAGTGGCTAAATACCTTGCGCAGGCCGGAATTGCGCAAGTATTCACCCGTGTGAAGATGAGGGGCGGCGTCATTGCGAGGAAGCCGATAGGCTGACGAAGCAATCTATTCCCCACTAAGTTATTACGAGCCACCGACGGCGGAAAAGCAAACTGTAATTTTTACGGAAAACGACAACTAAATACGAGGTAAGAATGAAAGGCATAATTCTTGCTGGTGGTAAGGCGACGCGATTATATCCGATCACCAAATGTATCTCTAAACAGCTTTTGCCTGTTTATGACAAACCGATGGTGTATTATCCTTTGTCGGTGTTATTACTTGCCGGGATAAAAGAGATTTTGTTGATTTCCACCGCGCAGGCGATTCCGCAATTCAATGATCTCTTGGGGGATGGAAGTGATCTGGGGATTTCAATTCAATACGCGGTCCAGGAGCATCCGCGCGGTATAGCGGAAGCTCTTATTATCGGGGAAGAATTCATTGCCGGAGAGAGGGTGTGTTTGATCCTGGGAGACAATATTTTCTTTGGGAGCGGCTTGTCCGGGTTATTGAAAGAAGCCTCCACCCAGAAAGAAGGAGCAACTATCCTGGGGTATTATGTGAAAGATCCGCAGCGTTACGGTGTGATCGAATTTAACGAANATAGGACACCGATCGCTATAGAAGAAAAACCNGTACACCCCAANTCAAATTGGGCGATTACCGGATGTTATTTTTATGATCAAAACGCCTCTAAAATCGCCCAAACCATCAAACCTTCAGGNCGAGGCGAATTTGAGATTACTGATCTTAACCGTTTTTATCTTAACGAGAATAANTTGAAAATCCTGCTAATGGGCAGAGGGTATGCNTGGCTGGATACAGGAACCTATGAGTCCCTGATTGACGCCTCAATGTTTATTAAAACAATAGAAGACCGNCAGGGTTTGAAGATCGGCTGTATTGAAGAGATCGCCTACCGTATGGGATTTATAGATAAAAAACAATTATTAAAATTATCTCAGGCCATCCCTACCGGCTACGGAGATTACTTAAAGATGATTCTCGATGAATAATAATATATGAGTAAAAGAACGCGTAAAATATTGATCACCGGCGGAGCCGGTTTTATCGGCAGTGCTCTCGTAAGGTCCGTCATTGCGAGTCCCAAAGGGGCGAAGCAATCTTGCGAAGTTGTCGTAGTCGATAAACTCACTTACGCCGGAGACCTGGCACGTCTTGCAGACGTTAAGGAGAAGGTTGCTTTCTATAAAACTGATATCTGCGATAAAAAAGCGATGGAACGGATATTTAAGAAAGAAAAGCCTTCTATTTTCCTGCATCTTGCCGCGGAAAGCCATGTTGACAGGAGTATCTTAGGAAGCGATGAGTTCATAGAGACGAATGTGCGCGGCACGCAAGTCATTCTGGATGTTGCCAAGGCGTTTAATATTGAGCGATTCGTGCATATCTCCACCGATGAAGTCTACGGAGACATAGAAAAAGGCCAGTTTTATGAGCATACGGCTTTTAATCCCAGTTCGCCTTATTCAGCCAGCAAAGCCGCCGCCGATTTGCTGGTGAAGTCCTATATCCGTACCTTTAAGTTCCCGGCAATAATTGTCCGGCCGTCCAATAATTACGGCCCATGGCAGTATCCGGAGAAATTCATCCCGGTGATAATCTATAAGGCATTGAACGATCAAAAAATCCCTGTCTACGGCAAAGGCTTGAATGTGCGTGAATGGCTTTATGTTTCCGATTGCGCTGATGCCATAAGAGCGATTATGAAAAAAGGCAGAGTAGGCGAAGCGTATAACCTCGGCTCCGGATATGAAATAGCGAATATCGAAGTAGTAAAGATCATTCTCGATATACTGCGCAAACCGCATTCATTGATCGAGTTTGTCCAAGATCGCCCGGGGCATGACCTGCGTTATAGATTGAATTCTGATAAGTTGCGTAAAGAACTGAATTGGAAAACAAAACATAACTTTGAAAAAGGCATAGCAAAAACAATAGCGTGGTTCGTGAAGAATGCGGGCTGGGTAGAAAAGAAGTCGGGGGTGTTGAGCAAGTATTGGAAGAAAGTTTATACTTCAGCAGTGATATAATTGCGTGAAGTTGAAATAAATGTATTAAGGTTTGGAGTGATTTTAAAGTGAGTAACGTATGGAGGAGAATGGTTCTGACGTATTCTAACTTACGTAAGATTAGACTGAATTACTAAACGTGTAGGATAAGAAGAGGGGAATTAAATGAGAAAAGATTTTCTTGTGTTCGGAAGTCCGTTAATTGAACAACCTGAAATAGATGAGGTTGTTGCTTCTTTAAAGTCTGGTTGGATTGGCACTGGGCCTAAAGTTTACAAGTTCGAACAGATGTTTAAAGAGTATAAAGGTAGTAAGTTCGCGATAGCTTTGAATTCCTGCACTGCAGCTTTGCATCTTTCAATGCTTGCTATAGATATAAAGCCTGGAGATGAAGTTATAGTTCCAACTATGACTTTTGCCGCGACAGCAAACTCCGTAATTCATGCCGGTGGCACTCCGATTTTTGCTGATTGTGAACGCGATACTATGAATATTGATCCAAAGGATATTGAGCGCAAGATTACACCGAGGACGCGCGCTATCATTCCTGTCCATTTTGCAGGGCGGCCATGCAATATGGATGAAATAATGCGGATTGCCAAAAAGTATGATCTCAAGGNGATTGAAGATTGCGCTCATGCTATCGAGTCAGAATATCACGGAAAGAAAATCGGTACATTTGGAGATCTTGGATGTTTTAGTTTTTATGTGACCAAAAATATTGTTACTGGGGAAGGCGGGATGGTAATTACCGATAATGAAGAATATGCCAGCAAGATTAAAGTTCTTGCCTTGCACGGCATGAGCAAAGATGCGTGGAGGCGATTTAGCGATGAAGGGTATAAACATTATCAGATAATATACGCTGGTTTTAAGTATAACATGATGGACATTCAGGCAGCTATGGGCATTCATCAGTTAGCGAGAATAGATAAATACTTGCAGAGAAGGAAGGAGATTTGGGGTAGGTATAATGATGCATTCAAGGGTTTATCGGTATTTATACCCGCACCCGTTGAGATTGATACTAGCCATGCGTATCATTTATATACTTTGTTGCTTAATATAGATAATCTTAAGATAACTCGCGACCAACTATTAGATGCTATGACTAAACAAAATATCGGAGTAGGAGTACATTATATTGCGCTACATTTGCATCCATATTATCAGCAAACTTACGGATATAAAAAAGGAGATTTCTCTAATGCCGAATGGATTTCAGACAGAACAGTAAGCATCCCCTTATCGGCGAAGCTGAATGATACAGACGTTGAATGTGTGGTAAATGCGGTTGAGTGTACGCTAAAATGAAACTGGGAGTAAAGATTTTTGGGATTTTCTGCTAATAAAGTATATTTTTAGGCTTTATCGCGGAATGGACTTAGGAAAGAACGGTGGTGTCGCTATTATTATCTACGAAGTTAAGCGGGTAAGTGATGAGGATACGAAGGATGTGATTGAAGTGGTGGGGAAGGTACTGAAGTATAAGGAATGATTCCAGGAGTTTTTATGGTTAGTATGCGGATAGAGATATTAGAAAGATTACTATTTTTGAGGGGCATTAGAAGGCAACTCAATTTATATACTTCCTTGAATTCTGGCTTAGTATATTTTCAAAGAACAGATTTCAGAGACCTGTTACCGTTACAAAACATCGCACCATTATATTTGAAAGAAATGTCTACAAATGATGAGTCTCAAATTAACGAGTGGCTTCATATTATTAATCAATCATTCTCAAGAGACTGGGGAAAAAAAGACTACATAGAGAATATTATAAATCATAAAATATATAATATTCTTCATGTGTATTTTCTTATGGATGGGGAGAAATATATTGGAGTTGTATCAGAGGCAGTATTTAAAAAGAACAATCAAGTTGGAGTTACTCATTACTTAGGCCTAGATAAGGATTATTTCGGTAGAGGGCTTGGTAAATATTTGATACTTTACATACTTCACAAAATGAAAGAACACAACCTCAAAAGTTGTGAAGGGGAAAGTACTTTGGATCACGAGAAATCTCTATTTATCCATTTTAATCTCGGCTTCTATCCAAAGACTAAGTTAGATTATTGGAATACTCCCAATCATGCTCCTGCATTAATGCGAGTTATTATTAATTATATGTTCAAGCGTCTTTATAAGAGGAAACGCCGTTAAATTACAATGTTTGTCTACAATCCTTTGGTTGATATAAAGATGGACAGAATGGTAAAAGAAATTCTACAAATCTTAAGCGTAACGATTTTCGAGAAAACCCCTATCTCGCAAGCACTTACAGAAACTAACGTCATCGTCAAAACTGGTGAAAACGATAATTAATTGAAACTATTCAACTTATGACCGGACACTACTGAATTCAAATATATTATTGATACGTGATAAGAGTGTAAATTAAGTTACTATCGAAGAATGAATGGACAGTTGAAAACACGGGCAGTTTTAGGCGTAAAATGGACCACTATAGCTACAATTGTGGTTAGCGGCTGTGATTTTCTGCGGGTAGCGATTTTAGCACATTTATTGTCACCTGTTGATTTTGGATTGATAGGTATGCTTATGGTTATAGGAGGATTTGCTCAAGCCTTTGCCGATATGGGAATTAGCAATGCGATAATCCAGAAGCAAGATGCTACTCATAACCAATTATCAAGTCTATATTGGGCGAATCTATTTACCGGTATTTTAGTAGGAGGCATAGTTTATTTATCGGCACCTTTAGTAGCCGGATTTTATCAAGAACCAAGGCTTACGCAACTCATGCCTTGGGTTTCTTTAAGTTTTTTTATCTTGCCATTGGGTCAGCAGTTTCAGGTTTTGCTTCAGAAAGAGCTACGTTTTAAAACGCTAACAAAAATTGATATTAGTTCAGCGGTAATGGGCACATTAGTTTCAATATTCGCTGCCGTGAAGGGGGGNGGGGTTTATTCATTAATATTCGGCAGTTTAGCGAATTTAATTATTCGCACAGGGATGTTAATAGTGATTGGTTGGAAAGAATGGAAGCCAACTTTTTATTTCAGATTTTCAGATTTAAGTGGGTATTTGAGATTTGGGCTATATCAAATGGGCGAGCGTAGCGTAAATTATCTTTCTGCTAATGTTGATTATTTATTTGTTGGTAAATTTTTAGGGGCAGGGACTCTTGGTATATATACTTTAGCTTATCAATTAGTAGTAATGCCTTTTATGAAGATAAACCCTGTTTTAACAAGGGTTGCATTTCCTGTTTTTTCAAAAAAACAGACAGATGATCTAGCGTTACGAAGAGGTTATGTAGAAATGTTGAAACTTATATCGCTTTTGGTTTCTCCCGTCTTAATCGGAATAGTAGCTACTGTTTCGGTATTTGAGCCAATAGTTTATGGCAGGGGATGGGAGATGACTATCCCGCTTGTTCAGATATTGGCAATTATGAGCATCCTCAAAACATTGGGAAATCCATCAGGTTCGATATTGTTAGCTAAAGGAAGAGCAGATATCGGGTTCAAATGGAACGTGATCACAGCGGTTCTTAATAGCTTAGTGTTTTTATTCGTTGTTCAACATGGTGTATTTGTGTTGGCTTGGAGTTGGAATATTCTGAGCATAGGATATTTTATAATAGGTGGGCTAATCTTATTTCGTGTCATAGGTTTGACTTGGGAAGAGTATATTTATTCATTTTTACAAGTATGGCTCATTAGTTTTATAATGGGTGCGTTTGTTTATGTGTCAGGAATGGTTATGAAATGTTACATGGTAAACCAATTAAGCATATTAGTTCTTCAAGTAATTCTCGGGACTATAATTTACTGCGCTCTTATTTTTAAATCCGAAAAGGATTACCTATTACGGCTTTGGGCGCTCCTATTTTCTTCTCAAAGGGAAGGTGGCGTATAATGCCAGGGCTTGTGGGTTTTAGTAAAAAACATATGGATGGGATCAAAGCAAAGAGTGTGTTACAAAAGATGCAGAATCTTATTACGCATTATAATTTTTATGCTAAGGATGATTTATTCTACGATGACTTTATTTCTGCTACAAGAGTGCATACGAATATAATTCAGAAGCAGCCGCAGCCATATTGCGAGAATGGAGTATATGTTTGGCTTGATGGAGAATTTTATAATAAAGGAGAATTAAAAGCTAAATATGGAATTACTGCTGATACTGATCCGGAGTTATTGGCAGGGCTTTATAACCGAGATAACAAATTTTCATTCTTGAAATCAATCGACGGTTTATACTCCATAGTGCTTTACGACTTGATTCGGAAAAAGTTATTCCTGATTACGGACCGATATGGACTACGCCATCTTTATTTTATGGTAAAAGACAATGCAATTGTTTGGGGTTCCGAAGTCAAGGTCATGCTGGCATTTCCTAACTTTCATCCAATAATCAACAAACAATCAGTTGAACAATTTTTTGGAATCGGGTATCTGCTTGAGAATAATACATGGTTCGAAAACGTTGAGTTGGTTCCATCAGGTACTGTATTATCATGGGATTTAATTAATAATAAAATGAGTAATTATCGTTATTGGTGGTGGGATGAGATAAAACCGATAACTGGTAAATTGAACGAAACAGAAATTGTTAGTGAATTAGGGCGGATTTTTGATGATGCGGTAAAAAGGCGATGCAGAAAAGAAGAACGAGTAGGTTTAATGTTGAGCGGTGGGTTAGATTCTCGCGCAATATTATCCGCTATGCCTGTTACGGAATATCCAACACATGCTGTAACTTTTGGCCAAAAGGGGTGTGATGATGTTAAAATCGCCGCTATGGCTGCTCACATCAAAGGGGCACACCATCATGTATATGAACTCACTCAAGCAAATTGGCTTCAACCGAGGATCAATGGTGTCTGGTTGACTGACGGGCAAATGGATTTGATGCATATGCATGGTATCGAAGGCCTGAATTCTACAAAGGACCTGTTTGATGTAAACCTCAATGGCTTTGCGGGTGATCTTATCTTAGGTGGAAGTTATCTAAAGAGGACGGCATATTTTGATTCCGAGATTAATGAATCACAAGCCGTAGAAACTATGGATTGCGAGAGAAAGGCGGTCAATAATCTTGAAATTTATCGTGGGCTAAGAAAAACCGATTATTATTTTATTCAAAATCGAGTAAGAAGGTTTACTTCCGGTGGACCTAAATATTTACTATCATTGATAGAAGACAGGAAACCGTTTTTTGACAATAAACTTATCGAATTAGCGTATTCTTTACCGGATTCATATCGATTTAATAGTTACATATATAAAGAAATGCTTCTTAGGCAGTACCCGGGATTTTATAAAAACATTCCGTGGCAACGAACTGGCATGCCCATCGGGCTCTCTAATTTTAGTAGTTTTCTTGTGAGTTTTAATAAAAAAACTATCAGAAGACTATCCGCGATAGGCCTACAGTCTAATAGTAGAAATAATTATACTGATTATCCAAAGTGGATTCGCGAAGAACCGGCTAAATCTTTTTTCCAGCAGATACTGAGTAGTCTTGAAGCCTTATATCGTAAGTACATNCCTTATGAACAGGTAATTTCTGATTTAAATGATCATTTTGGTGGAAAAGATAGATCGGTAAACTTATGCCGTTATCTTACATTTGAAATATGGCTTCAGCAGGTTATAAAAGGTGACCACCGTGATTAAGGCAGTTGTAGCTCATCTTAAAGACAGTTTTTTTATTAAGTCAGAAACATTTATTTATAACTGTATTTCAAGTTTTACGAGGTTTAAACCAATATGTTTGGCCAAAGAATTTAACAATTTAGATTATTTCCCTTTTCCAGAACAAAATCGCTTCGAAATCGTTTTCCCTTATAGTAAGAAAGATAGAATATTATTTGTTTTATTCAGAAGATATCGAAAGATAATACAGGTATTAAAACGAGAGAAAGCTGTTTTATTACATGCTCATTTTGGTCCTTCAGGAGTTTTTGCGTTACCATTTGCGAAAGAATTGCGGATACCACTAATAACAACATTTTATGGATATGATATATCAAAGTTGGCTCGGGATAAAACATGGTTACGGAAGTATAAGATTCTTTTTAAACAAGGAGATTTTTTTCTTGTCGAAGGTTCTTATATGAAATCTTGTTTGGTTGCTTTAGGATGTCATGATAATAAAATAAAAATCCAGCGAATTGCTATTCCTCTTGAAAAAACACCGTTTCGAGAGCGTCTTCCAAAAAAGCAAGAGGAAAACGTAATATTTATATTTGCTGGTCGTTTTGTTGAGAAAAAAGGGTTAATTTATGCACTACAGGCTTTTAGGGAAGCCAGAAAAGAATTAACTAATTTTGAATTTAGAATAATTGGAGACGGGTTATTAAAAAGTCAAATTTATGATTTTGTGCAAGCTAATCTAATGGATAGTTATGTTAAATTCCTGGGTTTCTTATCTTACGACGAATATCTTAAAGAAATGGAGAAAGCCGATATATTTATTCATCCAAGTGTTACAGCTTATGATGGCGATAGTGAAGGTGGAGCTCCAACCACCATTCTTGAGGCTCAAGCAATGGGAATGCCAATTATTGCGACGAATCATGCAGATATACCCAATGTAACTTTGCCAGGGCAAAGTGCTTTACTTTCAGAAGAAAGAGATATAGTGTCGTTAACTCAGAATATAAAACAATTGCTTATAAGTCAGAACTCTTGGGGGCGAATGGGAAGAGCAGGCAGAAAGTTCGTGGAAGATAACCATGATCTAAAGATAGAAGCTGAGATTTTAGAAGATATTTACGATACTATTTTAAAATCATAAATAAAAATATAATGTTTAAAATAGACCCATTAGTTTCCGTTGTAATCCCAACCTATAACCGGCGCATACGATAATAGGGGAGATAAACTGGATAAATAATGTCTTGATGAAAGTGAGTAATCAGTAGTGGGGTAACGCATAGAATATTTGGGTATAAAAATATGAATATAATCTATTTTGGCAATGTTGTATGGTCATCATTATGGAAAAGAAGTCAAACTATAAGTTATCATCTGCAAACAAGTGAATCTATTGAAAAGATTTTTTATTTAAATACACCTGTTTATATTACTGGATTGATTTCTAGAAATATAGTGGAATTCAAAGGTATTTCTAATAAGTATGCGTGGAAAAGTGTTTTTCCTGTAAATGTTTCCAGTAAATTAGCAACGTTAACTCCACTTTTGTTTAATAGAAGAAATTCCTTTTTAAGGTTAAATAATTTAATAAGTGAGTGCTATGGTAGGTATTTAGTTAGAAAACAAAAAGGGAAGGATTTGTGGCTTTGGATAGCTGATTTCTCTCCTTCTCGTTATGTTATGTACAAAAAGTTGATTCCCATAGCAAAAAGAATCATTATTGATATGCCGGACGATATTCTTGGATTTGCGACTAATGATCCGAATTATGTATCGGTATCGGATTTTTTTAGGTATTGCGTTGCTCGTGCTGATATAGTCCTGTGCGCCAATGAACATATATACGATAAATATAATGATAATAGCGGAAAGTTCTATGTACTTAATAATGGGGTAGATTTCTCGGTTATAGATAAATATCGTAAGACAGATAACGATCTGTTCTCAGCATTAAAAATAAAACATCCAGTAGTAGGATATATGGGAGTAATAGGGTTGCACCGTATAGATTTAAATTTAGTTGAACGGTTGCTGAAAACATACAAAGAGTTCTCGTTTGTTTTCCTAGGAATGGACGACCACCATTTTTTGCCACCTTTACAAAAGAAATATCCTAATTGTTATTATATCCCGGCAGTCCCGTATGAAAAGATGATTGATTCTGTGGCTCATTTCGACGCGGCCATTATTCCTCACCAAAGTAATGAGCATACTAAGGGGAATAATTTGTTGAAGGCCTATATATATTTAGCGCTTAAGGTGCCAATTGTTTCTACCTCAGTATCAGAATTGGATAAAATAGGTGATGTAATAGATATTGCGGATAATACTAAAGATTTCTGTGATCTCGTAGGAGCCGCTATCAAACAGCCTAACTTGTTGAAATTAGATAAAGGATATGAATTAGCCAGAATGAATTCGTGGAGCTCAAGAATGGAATCTCTGTATTCAATCTTAGGAATGAAAAAAGCTTCATGAAGAGTTAATATGGTCAACCCGTTAGTATCGATTATTGTCCCAAATTATAATTACGGGAGATTCATTTCGGAAACATTAAGAAGTATACTTAGACAAACTTTCACTGATTATGAAGTTATTGTTATCGATGATGGTTCAACAGACAACAGCAGGGACGTTGTTGATCATATGGCATCTGACTTTGGCGAAAGATTAACATATATTTATCAAAATAATCAAGGTGTCTCAGCCGCAAGAAATAAAGGTATCAAAACAGCCAGAGGACAATATATTGCTTTCATTGACGCGGATGATATTTGGCTTATCGATACTTTGGGAAAGCTTGTAAACTTTCTTGAAAATAATCCTAATATATCAATGGTATATGGAAACACAGAGTTTTTTGATTCTTCTACATATAAAAGCTTAGGTTTTGACCATGGGAATAATTCCTTAAAAATACCTTATACTGGGAAATGCATAGATCAATTATTTATCCGGGGGAATTTTATCCCTATTATGACTACTTTAACCAGAAGGGAAGTATTTAATTCGATCGGGTTTTTTGATGTGAGATTCCGAGTGGGAGAAGATCTGGATATGTGGTTGCGATTAACTGCAAGTTACGAGATAGGTTATATAAATGAAGTTCTTTGTAGGGTTAGGAGACATGGTAATAATCTTACTTTTAATTATCTGGAGGATATAAAGGTCGAAATCATAAGGACTCGAAAAGTGCTCCGAATGAACCCCAGATTAAAAGAGTTTCTAGGTGAAGATATTATTACGAAGAAATGGTATCTAGCATATTATCATTTAGGGATGCAATTAATTCTAAAATCCGATAGGAAAAAAGGCAGACGGTGGCTTAAAAAGGCGCTTAAACTTAATCTGAATCCGTTTATTAATAAAATTTACATATATTACTGCTTATCATATTTACCATTTATTGGGATTATAGATAAAGCTAGGCAAAGTTGGAGATGTATTAATTCCCTCTTTCATATGAACCGTGGACAAATTTAATGGTAAACTATAACCCCAAAGTAAGCGTTATTATTCCTACTTATAACCGAGCGAATTTATTACGATTAGCATTAGATAGTGTTTGTGCGCAATCAGAGAAAGATTGTGAGATTATTGTGATAGACGATGGATCACAAGATGATACGGAGAAAGTAGTCAAATCTTATGGACATATTCATTATATAAATATCTCCAATGGAGGAGTTGCTAGAGCAAGAAATATTGGGATTAAATCTGCGAGAGGCAGGNTTATTGCTTTTCTTGATTCAGATGATAGTTGGGATCCTGATAAGTTAAGATCGCAATTGGAGGAGTTTGAGAGATATCCAGAGAGCGGTATGGTTTTTTCAAATTTTAGACATATTGATCATAACGGTAAAATCCTCATGGACCAGTTTATAAATATTCCTTCCAAAGGATATTCATTTGTGACACGGTTGCATTCGATCATTGAAGGGAGTTTGCCTTGTGCTACATCTACCGTAATGGTGCGCAAGTCTTTATTGGAAAAAGTAGGTTTATTTGATGAAGCGTATAGAATCGCAGAAGATTTTGACATGTGGATTAGAATTATGTTATCCGGGGAAGCGCGTTTTATTAATAAAGTTCTTACATCTTATAGATTACATGATGCACACCTTAGTCAGTCTTTACGTTCGGAAGTCTGGAGTCCTTTTGTAGATGTTGTTATAAAACATTCAAAAGCACTCCTGGATAAAGGATTAGTACCAAGGAAATATATCTGTAAATTTTCTTTGTTAACTGCGAGAGCCTTATTGTTAGAGGGAAAACGCACGCTTGCCTTTAAATATAATATTTCTGCGTTGTCCAATTCACCGCTTAATAGTTCGGTTTACAAAGAGATTATAAAATGCTTGTTAGGAACCAGAATAATCAAATGGGATTTATTAAAAACAGATAGAAATAATAAAAGCAGCAGTATTCTAGATAAATATTATTAACCTTATTTCATCTCGTTAATAAGGGAAGTCAAATTATGCCCTCTAAGGCAATAAAAGTCTGCGTTATTTCTCCAGGGTTGCCTATCCCTCCCAGTAAAGGGGGGGCGATAGAGACAGTCATTTACGAATCGGTTCAATTTATGAAAGAAGTTAAGATATGTGTTTTTTCCGAGCAAGTAAAGCCAGACGATGTGATTAAGATTAATACCGATAATATTGAGTACTTTCAATTTAAAAGCAATCCTTTTATATTGAGTCTTCAAGGATTCTTGAATCGCATCGCACAGAAAGGTTTCTTTTCACTTTATGGAATATTTTTTATAAGAAATCTCATTTCTTTTGTGAAATCCTCTCCTGATATTATACATATAAACAATAATTTTTATTATATCCCATATTTGCATCGAAAATATCCCAATAGCCGGATAGTATTGCATATGCATAATGATTTTCTTTTTTATCATAGATGGTTAGATAATAAATATAAGAAAATCATCAATTTAGCTGATCGTATTATAACAGTTTCAGAGCATGTGAAAGAGCAGATAGTTAAGCATTATAGAGCTTGTGAATTCAAGATCCATGTGGTTCATAATGGTGTGTCATTAAAAAAATTTAGGAGGTTAAGCAAAGGAGATGCAAGATTATCCTTATGGGCGAACAACTTGAGGTTAAAAGATAATGATAAGGTAATTATTTATGTCGGAAGATTGTGTGAAGAGAAAGGGGTTACATATCTTATTCAAGCATTTAGAGAAATTTGTCATGAAAATAAAAACGCAAAATTATTAATAGTAGGTTCTTCTTGGTTCGTCGATAGTAAAAAAACGCCATATCTTAATGAACTGAGAACATTATCAGCCGGAATAAAAGATAACATTATATTCACGGGATATATCCCGAATAGCGAACTGAATTATATATATAATTTATCTCAAATATGTGTTGTGCCATCAGTTTTTAATGAGCCTTTTGGATTGGTTATCCTTGAGGCAATGGCTTCAGGCTGTGCAGTTATAGCTTCCAGAGTCGGAGGAATCCCTGAAATAATTGATGATGGGAAGACAGGTTTGCTTTTTGATGCCCAAGATTCGATTATGCTTTATGAAAAGATTAAGTCTTTACTTCAAGATGTTGAAGGAAGAGAAAGAATTGTTAATAACTCTTTACAATATGTAAAGGGTTGCGATTGGTCTGCGGTGGCTAAAAAATATGAAGAAGTTTATATTGATATGCTGAAAAATAAGGCATGAAAATTATACGGGTTTTGCATATAATCAAAACTTTAGACTTGGGAGGGGCGGAGACAAATTTATTTAATTTGGTCAATGCCATTGATAAGGATAAATTTGAATGTCACGTGGCATATTCTTATGGCGGAGCGATAGAAAAAAGGTTTCAAGCGCGTGAAGATCTGAAGCTATTTAAATATGCTAAAGGGGAGCATAAAATTAAAAGCTTAGCCAGTGTTGGGATCATAACGCGATTGGTTAAGTATATCCTTAAGCATAAGATTGATATTGTGCATACGCATACTTTTAACGCGCATATCTGGGGGCTTTTCGCGGCTAAGATCACCGGC
>JGI24732J26686_1000812_pt1 | contig 14477 bp, 12 predicted proteins | sample EPASupsiteHSE623_FD_26686 | JGI IMG/M metagenome (IMG submission 26686)
GTCCCGGATCTCTGACGCGATGTACGAAGAGATGATGGGGATCCCTCCGATCACCGGCGGCCATGAGCCGGCAACCATCCCTCACTTCATGGGCGGATATGATGCCGGTTACTACAGTTATCTCTGGTCGAAAGTGTACGCCCTGAATGTCGCTGCCCGTTTCGAGAGAGACGGCCTGACCAACACCACGACCGGGTCGGCATTCCGCCACTGGATCCTTGAGCCGGGGAACATGCAGGACGGCGATGTGCTGCTCCGGGGATTCTTAGGAAAAGAGCCCGGCATGGATGTTTTCTACGAGCGGCTGCACATCCCGGTCCCGGCTAAATAATTCCCTTAGCCGGCATGCCTGCTCCCGTGATAAGGCAACCCCTCTCCCTTTCTCCCCTTCTCTTCCCCCTCCATTATCCTTATCCGCTTCCTGCACCTATTTCCGGTAAGGAACCGCTATGCTTTACCGCACTGTCCCAAAAACCGGCGATAAACTCTCTATTCTTGGCTTTGGTTATATGCGGCTGCCGCAGAAGAAAGGCGGCGGCATTGACGAGGAACGGGCGATCCGCCAGCTCCGGTATGCGATCGATCACGGCATCAACTATGTCGACACCGCACCCATCTACCATTTCGGGAAGAGCGAGCCGATCCTCGGGCGGGCGCTTGCGGACGGGTACCGGGAGAAAGTGCGGATCGCTACCAAACTCCCTCCGTGGTCGGTCTTCTCCCGCGCCGACATGGACCGCATCCTCGCGGGGCAACTTGAGATATTCAAAACCGATCACATCGATTACTACCTGCTCCACAGTCTTGGCAAGGACTCGTGGGACAAACTCCTGCGCCTCGGCGTGCTCGAATTTCTGGATACTGCAAAAAAAGACGGCCGGATAAAAAACGCCGGCTTCTCGATTCACAGCAACACGGAGACATTTAAGGAGATCATCGATGCGTACAACTGGGATTTCTGCCAGATCCAGTTCAATTATCTTGACGAGCATAACCAGGCGGGGATCGAGGGGCTGAAGTACGCGGCTTCGAAACAGATTGCCGTCATGGTAATGGAACCACTGCGGGGCGGGAACCTTGCCGGCCATGTGCCGGACGATGTGCAGAAGATCTGGGACACCGCACCGGTGAAGCGAAGCGCTGCGGAATGGGGGCTGCGCTGGGTGTGGAACCATCCCGAGGTCACGGTCGTGCTCTCGGGCATGAATGAGGAGGCGCATATCGACGAGAACCTGCGGGTTGCAGAGACCGCGTTGCCGGGTTCACTCACCGAACCCGACCTCGCCGTGCTCGAACAGGCCCGCCAGACCTACCGGCGCCTGATGAAGGTGGACTGTACCGGCTGCCGCTACTGCATGCCCTGCCCGGCGGGCGTCAACATCCCGGAGTGCTTTGCGTTCTACAACAACACCGCGTTCTTCCCCCATAGCCGGGAGAACAAGTTTCTCTATATCGGCCGCCTTGGCGGGATTATGGGGGATACCCCTTCGTATGCCGGGCTGTGTAAGCACTGCGGGAAATGCGAACGGATCTGCCCCCAGCATATTCCCATCCAGCAGCGTCTCGAAGAAGTCTCGGCGGTTATGGAGGGCCGGGGTATGGTTGTGAAGCGGTTTGCGATGAAAGCGGTGATGGGCGGGGCGATGTGGGTGCTGGGGATGGGGGGACGGGTTAAGCGGGTGGTGGCGGGGAGGAAGTAGGATTATTACCCAGGTAACCAATGTCGAGCAGTATCGGAGACCCGAAGTTGTTGACATTATTAAATAAGAACAATTTTCTGTAATCGGATGAAATATGAGACGCCATGAAATCTGTTATTTTTATTTTTTTACTAGTTGCAGTTTTAATATCTACCGGATGTGTTAGTGAAAATCAAAATAATAAAGAAGCATTGGCGGTTCAAACTAGTGCAGTAACCATTCAACAAACCGTACAAATAATCCCTTCCCCAACAGCAACAGAAAAAATTACTGAACCAATTGTTGGAATTTGGAAAGGGACATTCGATAAAGAGGGGACTGCAGCATACTGCCAATTTTTAGGTAATGGAGAATTTAAATGGTCAACATCATACGGAAAAGATTCAGCTAACAAAGATTTGGTTGCTGAAGAACTAAGACTCAACGCAGAAAGAAAATATTTTGGCTTTAATTATGGCATCCATCCCGACATTGTGAAAATTAATGGTAGGAATTTTTATGTTGCTAATACATCAGATTTTAGAATGCCTTATCGTAATCTAACATGGACAAAGAATAACGATAGTGCATCAGAGATAAATTACATAACAAAAATGCTAGATGGGACGACGACGACAAAATTTTTTTACAATAGAGCGGATGATTCGGTAATAATTGAAAATACAGGCTTGAAATTAAATAGAATTAGTGGATATCATTTTGAATAAAAGATAATGAAGTCTTTCATTTCCCCTGAAAAAATTATTCCTTCGATCCGATCAACCGTGCGGAGTTTGCGATAACCGGGATCGATGAAAGTTCGTGCAGGAGTGCTCCGGTAACCGGTGTCAGGATGCCGGGGATTGTCAAACCCACTGCGATCACAAGAACTCCAACGGCAAAGAACAGATTCTGCCGGATGGTCCGGATCGCCTTGCGCGATATGAAAAACAAGTGGGGTAACCGGGAAAGGTCATCGGATAATAATGCCACATCAGCAGTCTCAATTGCAACATCCGTACCGGCGAGCCCCATCGCCACGCCGACATCAGCGGTCGCGAGCGCCGGGCCATCATTCACCCCGTCGCCCACAAAGACAACCCGGTGACCCTCTTCCTGGAACCGCTTTACAATCGCGACTTTCTCCTGAGGCATTACATCAGCGTAGACCTCCGTGATTCCGACCTTTTGCGCAACCAGGTCCGTTGCATCACGGTTATCGCCGGTTACAAGAACGGTCCTGATCCCGGCCCGGTGAAGAAGGGCTATTGTGGTCGGGGCATTCTCCCGGATGGTGTCTTCAAAGACAAGGAACCCACCCACCTGCTGATCGATCATTACGAGGATAACACTGCGTCCTCCGTTGGAGTGGGATCGGATTTTCTCTTCGCTATCCGCTGGGATTACTATCCCCCTGTCGGCAAACATCTTAAGGCGTCCAAGAAGGATTTCGCGCCCACTGGATCGCGCCTTTACGCCAAGACCCGGTAAAATTTCACAAAAATCCGGATCGGGTATCGCAATGCTGCGCTGAACCGCGGCCCGAATGACTGCCTTGCCGATAGGATGTTCGCTGAGTTTTTCAGCCGATGCTGCGTCACGGATAAGGGCATCTTCGGACACGCTGCCATAAGGAATCGCACTGACCAGCCGGGGCTCACCAAGGGTAAGCGTCCCGGTCTTATCGAAGATGACCGTGTCTACATTTGAGAGTGCTTCAACCGTTGCGCCTTTCTTTACGAGACTTCCCGCAAGTGCAGCGTTCCCGATGGATGCAACGAGTGCCGTTGGTGTCGCAAGGACCATCACACAGGGACAGAAGATGATCAGCATGGTGATTGCACGCAGGATATCCCCGCTCCACCACCAGAGCAGTAATCCGAGGATAATTGCAACGGGTGTATAGAATTTTGCATACCGGTCAAGTATCCGCTCGATGGGAGCTTTCTGCTCCTGCGCCTCAGCAATCAGCCGGCGGATCTGCCCGAGCGTGGTTTCGGTGCCGACCCGGTTTGCCCGGACTTCGAATGCNCCNACTTCGTTGAGGGTGCCGGCAAAGACGGAGTCGCCTTTTTGCTTGTCTACTAAGAGACTTTCACCGGTGATTGCTGCCTGGTTGACGGACCCGCTGCCAAAGAGAATCTCGCCGTCAATTGCGATCCGTTCNCCGGAGCGGACAATGATAATATCCCCTACAGCCAGTTCGTCGAGAGGCAGGATGATATCGTTCCCGTTGCGTCGTACCGTAACACGATCCGGCAACAACCGGGCCAGCGCATCGAGTGCATGGTCAGCCCGTGCTGCAACGAGTTCTTCTAACAATCCGCCAAGCAGGAGGAGAACGGCAACTACGGCAGCGGCTGAATATTGCCCGATGGCGATGGCAGCAATCGTTGCTATGGTGACCGGGATATCAGCAGTAAAATCCCCTTCACGGATGCCGAGATAGGCACTGTACCAGATATATGAAGATCCGACCAGTGCGGCTGCAAGGTAAATCCAGTTGACCGTATCCCCGAAGTCACTGCCCGTCAGGATGCTGGAAGGCTGGTACAGGATCGCAATCGCGAGCAATATACCGCTGATAAAAGTGACGATCGTTCCGGGGGCCAGCAGGAAATTCTTATAGTTCTGGATAATGAGACGCAGGGTCATCCATAATGATGTTTTTTCAATATCAGGATTACCATCCATAGTTGTTCACCGAAAAATCTGATTTGGTTGAGCAAGTATCTGCGGACAATTGCGTCCTCATGGATATGCTCGTTTTTTACTGGTACTGTGAAAATAGTACGATAGAGAAAATAGCACATACTCATACATTAAGGTTTCATTTTTCATACGGGATTCTGGATCTTTTATAATTGATACTATCTTATGAAAAATGAGTAGTAATGACTTTTAGAGAATAATCATACTGCAAAAAAATGAAACGTGTGTGGTCGAACAGGCCCGCCAGACCTGCCGGCGCCTGATGAAGGTAGACTGTACCAGCTGCCGCTACTGCATGCCCTGCCCGGCGGGCGTCAACATCCCGGAGTGTTTTTGTGTTCTACAACAACACCGCGTTCTTCCCCCACAGCCGTGAGAACAAGTTTCTCTACATCGGCCATCTCGGCGGGATTATGGGGGATACTCCTTCGTATGCCGGGCTGTGTAAACACTGCGGGAAATGCGAACGGATCTGCCCGCAGCATATTCCTATCCAGAAGCAACTCGAAGAAGTCTCGGCTGTCATGGAAGGCCGGGGTATGGTTGTGAAGCGGTTTGCAATGAAAGCGGTGATGGGCGGGGCGATGTGGGTGCTGGGGATGGGGGGACGGGTTAATCGGGCGGTGGTGGGGAGGAAGAAGTGAGATGGATTTTTTTACAGCCTTGAACGATTTAGGTTACGCAGAGGATGGGTTTTTAGAGCCGCTTGACTGTGAAGAGATCGGATAGTTCAGGATTGTGACTGATTTGTAATACATTATAATGTTTTTTTTAAGTTATCTTAAATTTAAAAAATCTGAAATATGGTCTAAATGACATTTAAAATTTTAACGTTTCCTTAGGTTATTTTAATTCCACTTCAAGTCAATGCGAGTACAAATTCGATGAATCTATATTTAAGAGTTAAATAATAACAAATAATGAAAATTTGTCCCAATTGCAATTTTGAAAATTTTTATGAGAGCAATTCATGTGAACGATGCAAATATTCCATATACGACATCAAGAAAGAATCATTTTGTATAGATCGTTTCATCGTAAGCAATTCCAATACTTATGTTGTAATTAGCGTCTTGATTGCATTATCCGTTTTTTTATACAGTCCATCCTTTTTGAAGGATGTTGGTGTATCAATCATTTCGAATCAATTTTCAATGATTATTGTCGTTCCTCTTTCATTCGCAATTTATCTATTATTAAAAATAATCAATAAAAGTTGGAAATATTCGAATTTCAATGAAAATTTTGTCTCACCAGATTTAATCCAAATTTACTTATTCTCATTTATTTCGTTGCTTTTAATTTTCGGTATTTTGTTAATTATCGTAAAAACAAACAATTTAGGAGGATTTTGTTTATTAAGTGGTATTGTAGGTGTTCTTGAATTATTAGCTATAACAAAAAATAAAAAAATTGTAACAGAAATGTTTGTTTTATCCTCATTATTTACATTAATTCTAGGAATTATCCTTCTTGTTTCATTAAAGAGTATTTACTTAGCAACCCACTCGGATTGGCTAGTTGTGTATTTATTCGCATATGTGATATTCATTGCATTGTTAAGTGCGGGTGAATTGCTTGGAGCGATGATCTATTATCTATTAGAAAATTACGTAAATTCCCATAAGGATGAGAAATCCATTAAAAATATGAGGGATTTTTTTACTATTACAATCGACTCTAAAACAAACGAACTTTTTGTTGTATGGATTGTGATTTTTTTCACAATTGTTTTTGGAATAACACTATATCTCTCGCATCTTATCTGGTTATGAGGATGCAAAGTAAAATATCAATTCGTGGTTCTGATATCAACAATTTTTGAATCCACCGGTATTCTCGTATTTTTTTGTTCCTCAAAGGATACGCTCTTTCCTGCTGGATTCGGTTCAAGTACAGCAAACCGGGTCATGAGAAATTCTTTCGGTTCGAGTTCAGCTACGTAACTTAGTTTCATGCTCTTTATTTGCAGCGCCAAAATACACATAAAGCCGGTGAATGAATGAACCCCGTATTCAGCCAGTTCCGAACTGAGATCCGGCAATTCTTTCAGGTATCGCTCCTCAATCTCGTCTTTGCAGCTATTGCCATCGCGATTGGTGTGCAGTACATCGTTACCGCCATTCTTGGGCAGAGCCAAGATTCAGTAGCCCTCAGGTCCCCGGTCGTGTTCCGATTATACTGATGGGGGCTGATACCCCCATACCCCCAATAAGGATAGTGCCGCCGCCCCCGAAGGGGCGCCCCCGCGGCGGTTCCAACGACAAAAAAATAAAACCTCCCTGCCCCGCCGTGCCTCGGAGAGGCCCTGAGGCGGGGAACCCTCCTTATGATCTCGCAATTTCAACAATTCTTATGATTCGATTTTGAACCGATCCAGATCAAATCTGGCAAGTTTTTTACAAAAAAATCCAGATCCGATTCGCGCAAAAAATTTTCAAATTGATCTCTGAAAATTATTTTTAAAATGAGTGTATCCGGCAATTGCTGCCGGTTGGTTGTCACCAGTCTTAGCAAATCAGTCGTACTTCCGGAACAAAGCAGGGTTCTGCCTGCGTATCCACCAGCGTTTCAGGAGCAGGGCTCCCGCGATAATAATTGCGATCCCTGCGATGATGGCGACAATCGTCACAACCGGCAGCTGGGGCTGGGCTGGCGGGGCTGCGGGAACGGGCGTTGCTGTGGTGACGACTGCTGCTGTTGTGGGAACCACCGCAGCCGGTGCCGGTGTCTCCCCGGAATAGGTGGTCTGTGCGGGCACAGAACTGGTGGCGGTTTTTACAAATACCGCAAAGAGGGTGAAATGATTTGTTGTAGCAGTAACTGAGCGGGCTGAGGTTGCAGCGGATGTCGGGAGGGATATCCAGGATTTTGTTGGGGTATCGTAATACTGGATCGTTATCGCCTCAGCTTTTCCTCCTGCCTGCGCAAGAGCGGCACCCCACTGGGTCTCAGTCATGGTAAACGTGATGGAAACCGGGTGATCGAAGGTTGCTCCCGCTGGCGTACATTCAACCCCGAGGCCTCCTGCCGTGAAGACCATGCCTGCCGGTGCTGTAGTCCCGGCGATTGCGGTAACTGCCTCCTGCGAGAGAGGGGTTACCGTTACTTCGCCTAAATGCCCTCCATCAGCCGCAAGGGCTTTTGTTGACTGCGGGACATCGACCGTCACCTCGATTGGAGATATTTCTGTTGTCTGGACAGTGTAAGGTGCGAGGGTCTGGCCAAGATCATTGGTCTTTATAGTTACGCTTGCCTGCCCGGCGGGGCCGGTAGTGATATGGGCAGGTCCGGAGTCACCGGCATCCGGCGTTTGCGATGGTGACGGCGCAGATAATGTTTTGAAAAGTTCTGCATTGTATGAACCATTCGGTGATGGGTTCATCTGATTGACGAAGATCTGCTGAGCGGTGACACCATACGAACGCGACAGCCCGGCAAGTGATCCGCTGCTAACCGCCGGATCAACGTCAGTTATCATGATTGAAACGGTACTGTCGCTGTTGCGGTAAATCTCAAACATGCGGAACATCTGGGGATAATCCCGTAATGATGAGGTCTGGACCTCCCAGAATCCATATTCGGGATGGCTGGAATCTGGTGATGGAAATGCGGATACCTGATTCAGGTGAAGATGTCCCGCGATCCACAACATGAAGTTCGGGTAGGTATGCAGTTTGGCAATTATCTGATCCTCTTTCCGATACGAATAATTACTCCAGCTCGCATCATTTGACGGAGCTAATACACCTATCGGTACATGCGCAGCGATGATCATGAGCTTGCCGTCCCGCTGACCCGCGTCAAGCTCGTTTACCAGCCAGTCATACCGGGTCTTATCAAGAGTGCCATGACCCCATCCGAGAGACGTGGGATCCTCGGAATCGGTCTCGTTCTGGGTATCGTCGAGCACGATCATCTTGATGCCGGGCTTTGGTTCAAACGAATAGCAGGCAAACCCGGCATCAGCGTTGGCCCGGCTGAACCCGTGTCCCACGGGGGATGTTGTGGTATTAAAAAATTCGGACATCCACTGCGACGTTGTAACGGTAGAGCGGTTCAGGTCGGCCGCAAGTACCTGCGGCGGGGTGGAGAAGGAAGAGTTGCGGCCGGCACCATACGCCGTACCATTAGGTGTTGTGCCGTTTATTGTCCCCATCCAATAACCCCGGCTGTTCACACCATCAAGTTCTGTAAATACATCTCCGTGGTTGAGGATATCCAAGCCGGTATACGTCTGTCGGGAATAATCATCCTGTCGCAGGAAACCCGTATAGAAATGATCGTGGTTGCCGAGCGTCTGGTACCACTTGATCGATGAATTGATTCCNGCTGCCTGGAACTTATCCTGGTAATCATTGTGTGGCCCGGGGATCGGATCATCCTTTACACCGGAATCCGGGTCTATTAACTGCCCATCCAGGTCATCGATATACCATCGCANTTCATTGTACTGGTTGTTGTTGGCNGNATCGCCAAGCGAGATCCCGAAATCAAACGGATCCTGCAGGTGCAGGGCGTTTATTGTCTGGATGGCNGCGTCGAAAACCTGTGTCGANAGGAGCATAACCGGTGAATATCCCGANGAAACACCGCCGAAGAGGCCAAAGAATATCGCTGATGCAGGAGTTTCTTCGTCGGTAATATGGATATCGGTTATGGTAAAGAAATGAACAAGTCTGGTGGTATGGGTCACGGAACCGGCGGTATATCCGGCTGGCATAATATCCAGTCTTTTTGGATAACTCAGCGGCGGGCCGTATATCCAGCTACCGTAACCATAGTTGGTATAGTTTGCAACATCATCAGGACGTATAAGTGTGGGCCTTGGCGTGACATTGGGAGCAATACTAACGGTCCTGTCGGCGGTTGTTTTTACGGTGGAATCTATTGGATAACTGGGTACCGCTGCCGTAACGACAGTCACGGCGAGTGTCATGAATACCAAAAGAGATATAATTATTATTGAAGGGACAGAGCGCTCGTGCATATAAAAATTCTCCCGGGTTAAAGGATTTCAATTGTTATCGTTCAAAAACATGTTATATCTGCGCTTTTCTTTAATCAATGATTCTTTTTGGTTTTTTTACCAGGGCCTTGTCGTGGATCGTATCCTTGCGGAGCAGCGGGAGAAGCTGCTCAAGGGAGTATCGAGCGTTATGGAGGGCAGGGGCATGGGGGCGAAGCGGTTTGCGATGAAAGCGGTGATGGGCGGGGCGATGTGGTTGATGGGGATGGGGGGACGGATTAAGAGGGTGGTGGTGGGGAGGAAGTAGAGGATGACCCAGAAATCGTTAACGAGATCCAATAATAAATAAACCTGTTTTTTAATACAGAATTTATTTATATTCACTCATATAGACGGATTATATAAGGCAATAATTTATGACTAATTCTTCAAAAGATGAAAATGAATTAAAAAGAGATATTGATTCTAATCCCGACGATCCATGTTCTTATTGCAATTACGCACAATTTTTATCAGAATCTAAAAAATATTCAGAGGCGGAAGACCTTTTCATAAAAGCAATGAATATGGATTCCGATAACGAATGTGTTCATATAGAATATGGAATTTTCTTATCGGAGGTGGGTAGACCTTTTGAAGCAGAAAAACATTTTAAGAAAGCACTTGATTTAAACCCAGATGAAGTGAGACCCAATATACTTTATGCAACTTTTTTATCGGAAATCGAACGGAATGATGAAGCTGATGAATTTTATAAAAAAGCATTACAATTGGATCCAAATAATGCTGATAGTTACTCGCTTTACTGCCGATTTTTAATTAAAAATAAGAAATTTGAAGAAGCAGAAGAATATTCAAAAAAACTCCTTGAATTAAAACCAGATAATCCACATGCATACACAATTTTCGGTTTAATATTACAAAAAAAAGGTAAATTAGAGGATGCGGAAAAATATTTTCAAAAAGTTATTGAATTGGATCCAAAACAGGGAATGCTCTACGTAAGTTATGCCGATATCCTATATGACTTAGAAAGATATGATGAATCCGAAAAAGCTCTAAAAAAAGCTATTGAATTGATGCCAAATGAACCTCATGTGCATTCCTGTTATGCTGATCTTTTGTCTAAAGTAAAACGATATGAAGAGGCAGAAAATCAGATAAAAAGTGCATTAGATATTGACCCGAATGATTCAGACACTCATTTTGCTTATGCCCTTCTATTATACAAAATTGGTAGAAAAAGTGAAGCTGAACAAGAATATATAAAATCAATAAAATTGGATCCGACAAATGTTCGTTCGCATAACAATTTAGGTTCTTATTATTACGAGTTAAAAAAATTTGATGATGCGGGGAGATATTTCAAAACTGCGATTGAAATAAAACCTAAAGTATCTCGCTTCCATAGTAATTACGGTAATGTATTAACGGCATTGAAAAAATACTGTGAAGCCGAAAAAGAATATAAAATTGCTTTAAAGTTGAACCCTACGGATCCTAATGCCCATAGTAATTACGCATTCTTGTTAAATATTTTAAAAAGATATTGCGAGTCAGAAGAACATTTTAAAAAAGCCATTGAATTAGATCCTTGTGATTCATCATTTTATCAGGAATATGGAGCCTCTTTGACTGAGGCAAAAAGATATCAAGAGGCTGAAGCGAGTTTTCAAAAAGCAATCTTATACGGTCCGGATGATGCTAATAACCACATTGAATACGCAGAGCTATTAAAGAAAATGAATCGTTTATCTGATGCCGAGGAGGAGATCAGAAAAGCGATTAAAATCGATCCTCATGACCCTTTGTATCTCAGCAATTTAGGAGATATTTTTACTGATGAAAAATTTTTTGACGAGGCTATAAAAATTTATCAAAATGTATTAGAATTTTCAAAAACAGAAAACTCACTTTCTTCAACCATTCATAATAATTTAGGCTGGATTTACACGCAAAAAAGTGAAAGCAACCGAATATCACTTGATCTAAATCGTGCTAAAGAAGAATTTAACAAAGCAATTGAATTGGATGATACAAACGTAAAAGCTCACAAAAATCTCCGTCTTGTTAAGAAAAACCTACAAAAATATTTTATTTTTCCGAATTCAAAAGGCGAATTTATTGCTTTTATCCTAGCATTATTTCTCATAATTCCCATAATTCTATTTTTAGGATCGAAAATATCGGAATACACATTTGCATTGATGTTTTTAATTATAAGTGCGGGACTTGCGGGTGTATTTTTATCCAATGAATTCTCAAAATTCTGGGTCGGTCCTAAAGGAGCAGGATTTGAAAGGAGTAGTGGATACTTAAAAAGTTCGTCTGATTCACTTACTATGTCATTGAGTAAGGAGAAGTTAGAAGATTTTTCCAGATAAACCGTTTTTAATATTTATTGTCATAATATCGTCGGGCGCAGATATCCTTGTGATCAGCCGTGCAATCACAGCATCCAAGGATGTTTGTCACATAGATTACGAGCTTTCTATTACTTTTTCTGATAAGACTTTACTCTTCCTTTTTCCCCCACAATCCCCGCTACGTAACTTAGTTTCATGCTCTTTATTTGCAGAACGCCAAAGTACACTTAAAGCCGGTGAATCATGAACCCCGTACTCAGCCAGTTCCGAACCGAGATCCGGCAATTCTTCCTGGTATCGCTCCTCAACCTCGTCTTTGCAGCCATCGCCATCGCGATTGGCGTGCAGTACATGGTTACCGCCATTCTCAGCCAGACCATCGATCCGGTAATCCCCGGGTTTCCGGGGATGCTCGGATTAAGGATCTTCGCCGGCGCGATAGCCCTGATCTGTTTCGGGCTCGGTATCCGCTGGATCCTTGCAACGGTCAGGATCTTTGAGGGGATCGTCACGATCAAAGACGATCTCGAAGAAGCCGGCAATGCAATAACGGACGAGCGCCTTACCTGCTTAATCGTGCGGATGCTCGCCCATTACCGGGATAATCACAAGACTATCCGGACCATGATCCTTGTCTGCACGCTGGGCGGGGGATGCTTCTTTGTGCTCGGGATCGCAAACAGTCTCAAGGCCCTGTCCGTATCAACGGGCGGTTTTGCGTTCACGCTCGATAATCTCCTGCTCATCCCCGCCATGCTTCTCACGCTCGGGATTGCTGGTGCAAGCCTGCTCTCGTCGTATTATTTCTCGAAATTTGCAAAGGTCTGGGACTGTCGCCTCCACGAGATCGATGAATCGGAGTGCACCTTAAAAAAGACACTGGGGCTGGATGAGCAATGAGCGGACGGCGTACGGTGTACGAGATCTATTGGGAGATCCTTGTTTATTGCAAGACGCCTCGCTCGTTTACGGCCATCATTAACCGGTGTGACCTGAACTCGAAGACCGGGCAGGAGTACCTTGAATTCCTGGTGGCGAAGAGGTATATCGCTCTGGTAAAAGAGGGGGAGAAGAGCAGTTACCAATCGACGCCGGTAGCGGCAGAGTATATCGTGCTCTTTAGTTCGCTGTACCAGAAACTCTTCGATGCCTCGCCGGAATTTAAGTTGTAGGAATCCTGAGAGGATTGTCTCGTTCCGATAACTGTGATTTATACTGATGGGGGCTGATGCCCCCATNCCCCCGCTAAGGATTCTGCCGCCGCCCCCGACGGGGCGCCCCCGCGGCGGTTTCAATGACTTAAAAAATAAAACCCATTGCCCCGCCGTGCCTCGGTGAGGCCCTGAAGCGGGGAACACTCATGAGGAAATCACACGCTCAAACAACTTACTGATTCCATCATGAATCCCATATCAGATCCAATTTCTGATTGAATTCCAGATCCAATTTCAGATCAAATCCGCCAAACATTTTTACAAAAAAATCGAGATCCGATTCGCGCAAAATTTTTTTAAATCGATCTCTGAAATTTATTTTTCAATCGACCCCTCAGCCCCTGCCTTGAATTTTTTAACCAGACCTTGATTTTATTTCCGGACCCTCTCCCCGGAGAAAATGATTAGTTGTTAGATAATTATCCAACAGTTGGATAATTATCCAACAGTTAGCAACTTATCTAACACCCTGTGATCGCGATTGAAATTTTTCAGGCAGGGTTTGATTGAAAAAAATTGGGAAAAAAATTCTAAAAAGAAAAAAATTGCCGGAAAAATATGCACCAAAGAGTGTACAAAAAGCATACAAAAAAGATGATCCCGGCTCCAGCTCCGGAACTCTTCCAGCACACTCTTGACCCATATGTTGATCGCAGGTTCGATCGTTGTGCAGTTCAACGCATACCTTTTTCCCGTTTCTTTTCGAGACTGAATAGTACAAGGTGCACCCCCGCATGGAATCCGTAACGGAATCGCCCGAACTTTCCGGGGAATACGCAGAAGAGGCCGGCATGATACAGGATGCAGCCCGGCGTCTCCGCAGCGCCCGGACCCGGGGGGAACTCGGGACCATCCTTGCCCATGAAGTGCACCGGTACTCCCTTTTTGATCTCCAGATCATCGGGGGGCGCCTCTATAATGAGATAGAAAACCTCCCGTCCCCGTACCGCGAGGCAATCCGCCCGTACTTTCACCAGCAGCTCTTCGGGAAGCATCACGAACTCCTGTCGTTTCACCGGCGCGGGGCGTTTGAACGGATGGACACTCCCATCGCCGATCCGGAAACCTTCTTAAAATTCTGCGCTATGCTGCCGGAGGGATGTTTTGCGTGGGATGATGTAAGCGAGCGCAACCCGTACTTCCGGAACCCGAAGAACCGGCTCTTCTATTACCTGATCGCAGCGTTCTCCATGTTCGTGCTCGGCGAACCGGGCCACCCGGTGGGCATGCCGTTTCCCGGGGGGTTCAAAGTCGAACAGCGGGGCCGGGACTATTACTGCCTGATCCGGGACAAGGAAAAAGAACTCGTTTACTCCATCTGTAATTTCTGCCCGGCCAAACAGGCAGAAGAGTCCTGATGGATCGTTCAAAACCTGTCATACATAATGATCAGGGCCGTTTTTTTTGCCGTGGTGTGAGGGGTTTTAAAACAGGGCTGAATCCGGTAAAAAATGAACCGGACGGGGAATTTCCAAACGGTTTAACCGTTTACGATCCGGTGCTCTTCGAGTGCCCCATCATAATAGACTTTGACGGT
>JGI24732J26686_1000814_pt1 | contig 14462 bp, 14 predicted proteins | sample EPASupsiteHSE623_FD_26686 | JGI IMG/M metagenome (IMG submission 26686)
ACTGAAAATCATCACGGGAATCGAATGCATGGGATTCATTTCGGCAGTATGCATCCATTACGTCATTTGTTATCGCTTTTCAGTAGCTCACGTACGCGACCCAATATTCAGCACTTTCATAAACAACCCAAAAATCGGAACAATGACCCCATAAGCTTCCAGGATTGAATGTTCAAGTTGCGGCTCATATTCGTCTTTTTGACATGTCCGTGCAATGACAAAGGTCAAAACATCATTATGGTTGTCCATTCTGCTGGATTCTTCCAATCATAATGTTAAAATATATAATGATTGTACATAGGGGCAATTTGAAGGAGGGAATCAAAACGAAGCGATTGCTTATTTTGGCGGTACTGGCTATCGCACTAATCGGCATGACAGGAGCTGCCAACTACATGTACGAAAAAGCTTCTGTGAAAGGGGTTGGATACAAGAATGTGGAGATGATCGTGTCCACTCAACCAGGTTTTAACGGCACCAAACTTGTTGAAAAAGAATCCGGATCTGGGAATATCGTAACTGAGAAGACAGAGCTGGAGACAGAAAGGCAGATTGGTAGTCATTGTGGCGTAGATATTATTTGGCCGCCGTACGACAGATTTTTCAATAATGTCGGCCCGGTCGGTCTTGATCAAATTGGCTGGTATACCGGTTGGGGGCCGATGGACTATATAAATTTCACGAAGGAGGCTGAGTTTGAGTATATGCCGGTGAGCTATCAGACCGGCACCTATGACCAAAAGTGGATAGAGAAGCTGTGTGTGCAAAATTACGCCATTGGTGCAGTCCTAACTGAAATGTACACCCATGCCGAGCACCTGCAAAAGACCACCGAGGTCAAAACAAGAGCCTATGACCCCGCCATTCCTGCAGGCATTTATGGTATAGGCCTTGATTCCAAGTTTAGGAATGGGCTCTATCCGCCATCGCCCTGTTGCACCGGCGTTCTTGAGGCCAATCTGAACAGCAATGTTATAGGCGTGGCCCACATCGGATGGATCTCCCGCGACCCGCAATCTGACAGCCAGCTCAAGGGACGCCATGCCGAGTACGGCAGATCCGTCGAGGATCTTACGGGTGTCTTCTCCGTCGAGAAGTTCATCCAGATATGGGGCAACTCCACCTGCGGAGCCATCAGCGTCGACTGGCTGCCTTGCGTGTAAGTTCGCTCCAATCTCCCTTTTTCTTGCAATATTGATACGATTGCAAAAAAGTTTATACTAGTGTTTCAATCACCTCTTTAGATAAAATAGATCCTCATATTCCAGGAGAGTGATAAGGATTGCATTTCCGCCTTGCCACATTCAATGTTGAAAACCTGTTCGAACGACCCAAGGTCATGAATCTTTCCAGCTGGTCGGCAGGTCAAGAAACGCTGAATGATTATAATGCGCTCAACAGTCTTCTAAACAATGAGACCTATTCCGAAGAAGACAAGAAAAGGATGCTGGTTCTGCTTGAAAAACACGGTCTGCTCTCCACCAGACCCAATGACACCTATCTAGATCTGGTAAAGATCAGGGGACAGTTGTTCAAGCTAAAACGAGGTCAACCACCGGAGATCGTAGCAAAAGGACGATCCGATTGGGTGGGTTGGGTCGAGCTCAAAAAAGATGCCATCAACGATGAAGCCATCAAGAACACGGCACGGGTCATCTGCGAGGTCAATCCCGACATAATCGTGCTGGTTGAGGTGGAGGACCGCTGGGCACTCCAGCACTTCCACGACCAGGTACTGGCACCGATGATGGAATCCTCGGGCCACGAAAAGTACGCGTTCAATATGGTCATCGACGGCAATGACAGCCGCGGAATCGATGTGGGCATCCTGAGCCGCTATCCCATTGCCAGCATGCGCTCTCATATAACCGACAAAGCGAACGATCGCACCATATTCAGCCGCGATTGTCCTGAGTACTCCATCAAGCTGCAGGATGGAATAGAAATTCTGGTGCTTCCCAACCACTTCGCCAGCAAGGGCAGCGATCTGAAAGGCAAGCGCCGATTGATCCAGTCAGCTAGGGTAAAAGAGATTTACGGGGACCTGAAAGAGAGCCATGCCAATATCGTGGTAGCCGGCGATCTGAACGACTATCCCGGCGGCGGATCGCTGGATGAGCTGCTCAAAGGCACCGATCTCAAGGATGCCATGTCGCTGCCGGCGTACCAGGGCCTCCCGGGAACTTACGAGCATGCCAACGAGAATCAAAAGCTGGACTATCTGCTCCTCTCGCCCGCACTCTCTTCCGGAGTGGCTGATGTCAATGTTGAACGCCGCGGCTTTTATGCGCCGAAAAAATGGAAATCATTCGATAACATCAACAAGGAGACAAAAGACCGAAATCAAGCATCGGATCATCATTGCCTGTGGGCGGATATTGAGCTGTAGCCGGAAGCTATCGGGCTGCCGTAAACCGTCACACAGTGGCCCGATTGGCCTTGTCTGCAGTCCTTGCGCCCGCACATTGTGCTTCAATCATTATGCTTCAACCTCAGAACGGACCTGACTCATCGAAAAGAGGCAGAAAATTGCAGCTTCCGTCAGACTGCGGACAGGAAAAATTAAGTAGGAAAGAAGCTAATACACAATGGGGATTTATATGCCTTCAATAGTCCATTTTGAGATCCCTTTCGATGATGCGGAAAGGGCCAAGAAATTTTACACGGAACTCTTCGGCTGGAAGCTGGAGAATTATCCGGGAATGGAATACTGGACGATCCACACCCAAGAGGGAACCGGCGGCGGCATGATGAAGCGCCAGCATCCGGATCATAAGATAACGGACTACTTTGGAGTCCCTTCCGTCTCAGATTTCTCCGCGAAGGTGGAAAAGCTGGGCGGCAAGATACTCATGCCCAAGATGGCCGTTCCCAAAATGGGGTATTTTGCGGTCTGCATGGATACAGAGGGCAATGTATTCGGGCTCTGGGAGGAAGACCAGCAGGCAAAGTGAGACGAATTGCTGAGGCTCAACTAAAAGCGCGATCAAGAAGCCATCCAAACCCAAGACAAAGAAATGGATGGCTATTTTCTTCTCGAATTTTCCAGAGATTTTTTTTGCTTATTTGTTTATCCGTCAGGCCAATATTATTTAATTTAAATAGATTTAAAGTCAAAAGACACTTTGTACAGTAGCGAAAAATTTAATTCCAGGAAAATGCAAATAAACTGAACGTAAGAGCTAATACCCGGAAAGTGGATGCCACTTGGAAGATATAAAATAATTATATCGTTCGTTGAGATTGAATTCTTGACAGATTCTGATATTGCAGGTGGGGCAAATCCGGATTGATGTCTAGGATAATCGAATCGGTGAAAAGATGCGAATAGGGATGTTCGCCTGGGAAAGCCTGTACTCCATCAAAGTCGGGGGCATGGCACCTCATGTCACTGAGCTTGCGGAAGCTCTGGCGAAGAGGGGACATGAAGTGCACATATTTACCAGGCGCGGCAACTTCGATGCCTTCGATCTGATAAATGGCGTCCACTATCAACGCTCCGCCTCGGACGACAGAGGCGATATTGTCTATCAGATGGATAGGATGAGCGAGGCCCTCTTTGACAGCTTTGAGCGGGTGCAAAAGATCTACGGTAGATTCGATATAATCCACGGGCATGATTGGCATCCCGTCCCGGCCCTCCATCGCATCAAAGAGGACTGTGGTCTTTCCTACCTTTTGACGATTCACAGCACGGAATGGGGAAGAAACGGCGGTCATTTCGGAAACAGCAACATATTCCGGGAGATATCACAGCGAGAGAGGGCGGGCATCCAGGAATCATCCCAGATCATTGTTGCATCGGAAAGGATGCATAGCGAGGTTCGTGAGATCTACTCCATCCCGCAAGAGAAGTCGGCAGTAATCCCAAACGGCATAGTCCGGGGAAAAATCCATGGAGCGCTGGAGCCGCAAGAAGCAAAAGACTTGAGAACGAGCTACGGCATAGAGCCGCAAGGGCGGACAGTGCTCTTTTGCGGCAGAATGACCTACCAGAAGGGACCTGATCTCCTGGTAAAAGCCATACCATTTATATTAGAAAAGCATAGATATATGACGTTCATCTTCGCCGGAGAAGGGGATATGAGTTCCGAGTGCGAGAGACTGGCCAGAGACCTCAAAATCGAGAGAGCCTGCCGCTTCCTGGGATATATCTCGGGCCGGGAGAAGGAGAAGCTCCTGGGCGCCTGCGATATCGTTTGCGTTCCCAGCAGAAACGAGCCTTTCGGCATCATAATTCTGGAAGCATGGGATGCAGGAAAATCGGTAGTTGCAACGGAAGCAGTTAACATCATCAGGAATTTTGTTGATGGACTGCTGGCCTATATCCAGCCGGAATCGATTGCATGGTGCATTAACCGGCTCCTGGATAATCCGGATGAGATGAAAAAGCAAGGTCTCGCAGGCCAGAGAAGAATAGAGTCAGAATTTGATTGGGATCGAATAGCTGAAAGGACGGAAGCTGTCTACAATAAGAGTCCAGGTGCGGCGAACACCGGCGAGGCTTAAGGCCTTAAGGGAGATTCGAGAAGTGCTCAGGGGAATCAGACCGGCAACTGCGCCCTGCCGCAGTCCGATAGCATGCATAGAGATGCATTCCAGCGGAGTGAGATTGTTGATGTCAGCATTGGCTCTGATACTTCTTGGGCTGATCGTATTATTCATAGCTCCCAAGACGGCGCTTGCCCAATCGCTTAGCGAAGTTCCGGCTGATGAGATTATGGCCAAGATGAAGCTGGGCTTGCCGGTTGAATACGATCATGTTATTGTCAAAGGCAATTTGACCTCGGAGCGGTTGGGCTTAACGGCCAAGCAGATCTTGCGCATTCCCTTCGAGGTGGAGATGCAGCCCTCCGATGAGCCGATGCTGGCCAATTCCTCGATCGTAATCAAAAATTCGATCATAGACGGCAGGGTGGACTTCAATAATACGGTATTTCATAAACAGCTCAGCTTTGAGAATACATTCTTTGTGGAAAACGCATCCTTCAGGTACTCCACGTTTGACGGAGGTGCCTCGTTCGCTCATTGCATGTTCAATGGAACCGGAAGCTTCAGCGGATCTCAGTTCAACGGAAAGGCAAATTTTCTGCAGACCTATTTCAATGGACCGGCGTTCTTCATCAACTCTCAGTTTAACAACGTTGCGGATTTCTACCATGCTCAGTTCTGCTCGGTTGCCTCTCTGAGAGGAGCCATATTCAAGGGAGCTGTCGTTTTCACCGGATCCCAATTCTGCGACTATGCCGAATTCGCTTACAGCCAATTTGCAGCCGATGCCACCTTTGGCGAGGCCCTTTTTGGAGAAGCCGCCAACTTTATGGGATCGCAGTTCAGCCAGGTCGCAGAATTCAATAATACTCAATTCAAAAAAGAGATCTCATTTGAAGGAGCACACTTCGCCGGATCTGCCCGCTTTTTAAAACCCATCTTCAACGACACGGCGGATTTCGTTTATGCCCAGTTTGACAAAGAAGCCTACTTTGGACAGGCCCAATTCATCGGCCCGGCGTTCTTCGCCAGAGCCAAATTTAATGACCTGGTCGAATTTGCCGAATGCAATTTCCTTGCAGGTGCAACCTTCAGACAATCCGACTTCCGAATTGATGCCACCTTCAATAATTCAGAGTTTCATGGACCCGCCGACTTTGCTGCCGGTAATTTCCTGGGATTTGCCGATTTTGGCGGTTCCCAGTTTAATAACGACACCGATTTCAGCAATGCCAGCTTCAACGGGCCGGCAGACTTCAGCAGATCGACGTTTAGCGAAATGGTCAATTTGCAAGAGACGCGGTTCAAGAAGAACGTCTATTTTGAGAGCAGCAAGATCAATGCCCTAAATTTGAAGGAGACGAGATACGAATGGCTCTTCCTGCATTGGAGCTCCATCAATCACCTTGAATTCGATGATACTGCCTACCAAACACTTATTAAGAACTATAATAGGCTGCAATGGCTGCAAGATTCGTCAGATTGCAATTCCACTTACCTGGGAGCGATGCANGCTGAAGCCAGCAGAGGCCCTTCATGGATCATAAATGCGATGGGATCCATCCTCACNGGCGCCAATTCCAGGGTGAATTCGAGTATAATCGGATCAAANTGAGATTTCTGGAGACCGATATCCACCGCCAGAAGAATCNCTTTGTATCACTTTGATCGAGGATATATTTTGATCGAAGTGAGACGAATGGTAAATAGATAATTCCGCCGTTCGCTATGGCCTAAAGATTTTTACAACCATGGCGAAATTCGCAGTGGCAATCTTATGGAGAATCTCTGCACTCTGATTTGTGGAGAGGCGAAAGAGTGGATTCCTGCCCGGCGGCCAGGCAGGAAAGTCACATCATGCGAGTACCCTCGCACAATTCTCCAGTATGTTTTATTCCGCTCGCAGCGCCTCAATGGGGTCCAGTCTCGCAGCCTTGCTCGCCGGATAGACGCCTGCAATCGTGGTTGTGAGCACGCCGAACAGGAGCCCGAGCAAGATGGATGTGGGTGTGATCGCGGAGGGCAATCCTGCCAGCAATCCGATGGCATAGGAGATTATCACTCCGATGACGATGCCGATGACGCTGCTCACCACCCCCAGGACACCGGCCTCAAGCAGGTACTGCATCCTGATGTCGCGCATGGTAGCCCCCAGAGCCTTCATGACGCCGATCTCTCGAATGCGCTCTTTCACGGTCAGCATCATGACGTTGGCGATACCGATTCCGCCAACAACCAGCGATATGGCCCCGATGCCGGCCAAGGCATACTTGATCATGGAGAGGACGCTCATGAGCGACGAGAGCATATCGCGTGCCGTGGTGGCATCGTACGCCTCATCCTTGTGGTACCTCTTAAGGTCGCTCTTGATCTTCTCAATAATACTATCGATCTGTTCCGGGTCTTCTACCGTTACCTGGAATGATCCGTAGTTGTAGGTTTCGTCTCCCAGGAGCTCCTTCATGGCCTTGTGGGTGATGTACATCTGATCGTTCTGGGACATTCCTATACCGGACGATTCTTCTTTCTCCAGCACGCCCACCACGGTGAAGTCCATGTATGTGTCTTTATGGTACAGTCGTATCTTATTTCCAGGTGTGATCTTCATGCGAAAGAGCTCCTGCGATACGCCCTGGCCGATGACGATCGATTTATAATCGGACGAAGTCAGGAACCTTCCTTGCTCCACTTTTTCCTTAGTGTCCGCCTCCTTGTCCGGGTCCACGCCCATGAGACTGGCGGAGGCGTTCGTGCTGCGGAAGGCTATGACGACGCTGGCCGAGGTCTGCGGAGCCACATTCTTGACTCCCACCACGTTCTCCAGCACCTTCGTGTCCTTGTCCGTGAACTTGGCAGGCTCCGCCGGATTATTGCTCTGCTGGCCGGGCCCTCCGAAATTAGCGCTTCCCGGCATCACACGAATCACATCCAGATCAAGGGTGGAAAACTGCGAAGATACGCCGGAGTAAAGCCCTTCGCCTACCGACATCATCACCACGATGGCCATGACGCCGATGATGATCCCGAGGGATGACATGAGCGTCTTGAACCTGTCGGCCTTGAAGCCTACGGCGATGAACTCCAGCATATCAGGTAATTTCATTGCGACCTCCAATCACCCGAATTCAAGTCTGACGGGATCCATTCCCATTCTTTGGCTTGATGGGAAGCTTATTCTTGCGATACAGATAGACCCCGGCAGCAATCAGGGCCACGACCACGATGCCTGCGGGCAGAAGGTAGCTATTCTGTTTGGTAGTGTCCACGGGTGGAGTATAGCTGCTGACATAAGGCATAGACTGGTGCCATGTATCCCCGTTCTTGAACTTGGCCACGAAGCTGACATTCGTCGCGTCATTGAGCTGCTTGGACGGATCCGCGGACTCCAGGGCGAAACTGATGGTGAATACCTCATCCGGGTCCATGGTGCCGATGTAGTACTCGTCCGGCGAGAACTTGATCCCCTTGGCCGACGGCACAATGGTCACCGCGTTGAGGGTATTCTCACGCGGGTTGGCCACATTCAGATTGAAGCTCTGCTTGGTGGTCGAGGCCTCGGCGCGAGCCATGGCCACGGTGGCGGAATCGACCTTGATGGGCAGCTCGCGGTTTATGGTGATCACGTCGTAGCCGCCCTGCACCTGGAAGCCCAGCAGATATGTTCCGCTGGTGATGTTGTCGGAGGCCTTGATCTTGTAGTAGGCTGTGATCTTGTCATCCGGACCGATCATGCCCAAATTGCTGTAATCGGCTGTGAGCACCTTCAGGTCTTGCGCGCTTTTGAGAACGGTCTTATTGATGGGTGTGGACAGGAGTGAGCTCTGGGTCGTGCTACCCGATCCGGCATCTTTTCCCACTCCGTAGGATGCGGAACCGCTCTGCATCTCAATAGCCAGCAGGGCCTCATCGCCGGGCATGAGCACGGCGGGTGTTGATGTGCATTGTACATTGACAGGCATGTGGTATTCATAAGCGGCTGCTGAGCCTGCCATCAGCAGAAGCAGGAAGAAAACATGTTGATATATTTTCATTTATGCGTTCTCCAGGATGCGTCCGTCTCTGAGACGAATGACGCGACTGCAATTCTCGGTTATCTCGGGATTGTGGGTGACCATGATGATGGTTCGTCCGTCTTTGTTCAATTTGGTGAGGATGTTCATGACCTCATTGCTGTTCTTCAGGTCCAGGTTGCCTGTGGGCTCATCGGCGATGATGATCTTGGGATCATTGGCCAGGGCCCGGGCGATAGCGACCCTCTGGCGCTCTCCGCCGGAGATGTTCACAGGGCTGAAGTTGATGCGGTGAGCGATGTCCAGGGATTCGAGCAATTTTGTGGCGCGAGCCTTTCGCTCATCACGTGGAACATCATGAAGCATCATAGGCACCTCCACGTTCTTCAGCACGGATATGCGTCCGATGAGGTTGAATGTCTGGAAGATGAAACCCAGCTCCTCCCTTCTCACCCTTGCCAGCTCGTCGTCCGATGTCTGGCTGATGTCCTGATTCAGGAGGATAAACTGCCCAGAAGTAGGCCGGTCCAGACAGCCCACGATGTTCATGAGCGTGGACTTGCCGCTGCCCGAGGGTCCCATGAGCGCGATGAACTCGCCTGACTCGATCTCCAGGTTTATGCCTTTCAGCACCGGGTACTCGGCCTCACCGATGCGGTAGGTCTTCTGAATGTCCTTCAGTTCTATCACATTGGAAATATTTGTTCACCTTCTTTTGGGTCCCAACGGCATATTGCAAGCTCTTTTGGCTTTCAATGCCTTTAAATTTGAGCGCTTTGTTCCATTCCTTCATTCTTTTCAATCAAAGTTAGGATCAGCGCAGCGGCGACGATCGCAATCGGATTATCGGTGATCCATTGCCCCAGCCGCTCGTTTGCGTTTGGATTCCTTCCCATCTTTCGGTTCTAGCCGAACAATCAGAACGTGCGAAAGGCACTTAAAGTTTGTGGTCAACATCTCTGAACGTTAATAAGGACGAGAGAAGAGCCATAATCACGATGTATTTAAATCTCTATGTCAGCCGCTCATACGGCACAATCTGTTTGCAAATTTTTTGATGATAATAGTCCCATCTCCAAGCTGATCGATGGCCAGTATGTCGCCATCATTCAAATCCAATTCGTATCTTATTCCTAATGGAAGCAATATCCGTCCATTTGTATCCACTTCAGTAATCGACATTTTCATCGGCCTCAGGATTCCGATGACTTGCCCATCAGGCTGTCTTGCATCTTCCAGACCGTCAATCCATGATTGTTCTTGATCAGGATGAATCCCAGCTTTTTCAATTCCGATCTGGCTTCCTGGGGGCTCAGCCCGCATGCCTGGGCCACGCGCTTCAACTCTCCACGATCAAGGATCTGACCTCTCAGACATGGTTTGTGTTTAATATACTCTCGAATAGCTTTCATGATCTGCCTCCTAAAGACTCTCAGGTCCCTGGGGTAGAAACCAGACTGAGGACAGCGTGCATTGGAACGATATATAAAAACTGAACCGAACGAACGGTCAATTTTGCAGAGAAAAATCAGCATGAAATCCTGAAAAGACGGTTCCGTTTGAGATTAAGAGTGCCTAAATAGTTCCGTTTTACATTTCAGTCTACTATCGGAAAATATCAGTATTGCGCAAAAGAAGAGCGGGCGCATAGAATGCATGGCCTCTTGCATGCATGGCCCCTTGCATGCTTGGCCATTGAGAGCATGCCGTTCATCTCCGATAGATGACCATTTTATGTATGTTCTGCATGCAAGCTACAAGCTTCTGCACATTCATTAACCGATGCCGGCTATCTGAAATGAGATAGTAATTCGCAAGAATGAGATGCATATAAAGAGATTACCATCCCGGCCTAACCCAGCTTTTCAGTAGCCATTGATCCTGTTGCTGGCTGGGGTGGAAATGGAATCATCAAAGGTTTGGCGTGTTTTGAGAAGAACTTGATAAGTCCCGATGAAGCCATCTGCATTAATGGTCAGCTCTCCCCGGCACGTATCGGAGATTTTGGATTCAGGGACCATGAGCACAATTTGGCCCTTGACTTCTTTGAAGATGCCACTAGATTTCGCCTCATGCGAGCTCATCAAATCACCCTCTATGCTCAGGCAGGTCTGCAATCTGGTTACACTTACATTTGCGAGCCGGTACGATTTCTCGCTTAGTTTGATTTCGCCGCCATAGATTATCTCTGCTTTTTGTTCATTGATGGCCTCTTTTAATTCTTCAAGGCTTTTATTTGTGTTCATCAGGCCGCGGATCTTCATTGGATCAATATGCCGTATCTTCTGGATGCTCACAAAAAGGGCATGAGATTCATTGCCATTGAGAGCAAAACCCTGGCCCATGAAGATCAGATCGATCAGAGGCTTGTTCGGATCACCACCATTTTTATCAAGCGAACGATCTTGCTCATTGCGGCTGAATGCTTCAGCCGATACGGGAGCATTTGAATCGGAGGTTCGAATTGGTGATTCTTCTGCTATTGATGAACCCACTGATTCGCCATTTTCCGGCATGGCCATCGCCTGACCTAGATGATTGAAGATCATCACGATCAGGGCCCAAAACACCATAAAGACCACCAACAGCCTGACGGAATCGTTCATTTATCCCCGTAAATCGAGTGCATTCATTAATTTCGATAATTTTCGATGATTGATTGTTACTATTATTTGCCATTATTTGTTAATATTATTTTTAAATAAATGGTCAGGATATCCTGATCCTGACCACCCCAATTTCGTCTTAATTCAATGAGAGGATGCGTTATCCACCTACTGGCCCTGGCAGGGGCAGTCCTGCCTCGGCTCCTTGCCATCCATCATTGGAGCGGGTACCTTTTCGTTGTCCTGTCCGCCGAGGTGCTTATGGCAGGAGGTCTTTCCATCCATCATGGACTTGGGGGCGCACTTGCCGCCATCCTGGGGAGCGAATTTGCCATCATCCTGAGAAGCAAGCTTGCCGTCTTCTCGGGGTGCAAATTTGCCGTCCATCATGGACTTGCGAGCACACTTGCCGGCCTCAGGTTCCATCATGGACTTCTCTTCCCCGGCATTCATCCAGGCAGCCTGCTCACAGGGCGCTCTATTGTCCATCATGGATCTGGGTGCACACTTGTCAGCCTCAGGTCCCATCATAGGCTTGTCGCATTTGCCGCCCATCATGGACTTGGGCTCCATATGATCTTTCTTGCAGTCGCATGGCTGCTGACCCTGTAGCTGATCTCCCGCAACATGATTCTGGCAGGGAGCATCTACTAAGCCCTTTCCATCTGACATGCGGTTATCAAAATTTGGCATAGAAAAGGCCGGCATTACAAACATGCATGCGGCCAACAATGCCACCAAGAACTTAACGTACTTCATATTACTATACCTCCACTAAAGAGCAACCCATCTTTCGCTGAGTTGTCTTACAAAACCACCATTCTTCGAACGATTTAAAAAAGTATAACCGAACGAACCTTAACAAATATGGTATTTGCATACAAATCGGAGGAAAAAGAGCGTTCTAATGAATATTCAACCGGATTAAATGGTTCCTTTTCCGTTAAAAAGCCATGTGGTGGTGTTTGATCCTCACACCGTTATTTGGTGGGGGATGCCCGATTGCCACCGACTGGCGAGCATTAGTCCAATTGTACCGCCGCCGAATGCGGAAAAGTATGAAGCATAGGGATTTTTTGAAGTACCCGCATCAATTTTGATAGGTATCCTTCCGTCTCCAGACATTGATTTTTGCACAAATCGCAGGAAATAGGAGCATATTTGACTGTCCCGAAATTCGCGAGCTGTGCTGGGAATTGGACTGATCCGGGAGACGAATAGCTCAAGAATGCTAAGGCTAAGCGCGGCCATGGGACCAAAAGAAAACCAAGGAAAGTAAAGGGAGCAAAACACGCCGAACTTCCGCCTTCCACCTTAGCGATGGTTTCCACTGCGTTCATGCGATAACAGCCTCGACACGTAAGCTTTCAATTCACAACGGTTCTCCTATCATCAAGGCGGTCAGGCTTCAGGAAACGTGGCGCCAGAATCAACGTTGCGGCGGCGGACCCCGCTGCAAGCAGGCGGGGTATGCACACGCCGCCGCATGAAAACGGAACCATGAAATCTGATCTATCGCTAAGTTGGATACGGATGCCCTTTATCCCCGATGCAAGCATCGGGGTATTACGATAAAAATAAGTTAATGCCAACGCAATATCCTGCGCCATTTCCCTCAAAAACCATCAAGAGTGTCTGCCCTCTCGCCATCTATTTGATATACGCCATTTTAGCATCGGCTCTTATCGCATCTGATATTTTGGAAATCCTGCATCACATCAAAGCCTGCAACCCGGATCTTATTTATGATTGAGCGCTCTGAACTCGCGCTGAAGAGGATGGTTTCCATGAATTAAATTAGGTTCATAGAAACCCGTTGATGATTATAAAGGGCCTAAAGAAGTGCCGATGCGATAATAGAGCATCATAATGGCTTATTTCCAAATTCTAAATATAATTACGATCATAAACGTCATTAATAGATATAGAATGGCAAAAGATGATGAATGGAACATTTATAACAACGTCTGTTAAATATTGAACGATTATGGCCGATTTAGCCGTTTTCTGAACCATTCGATCCGGAAAGTCGTCCGTTCGTTCTGTCAAAATTATATCTATCGTTCGCAAGAGAGTCCGGAATGCCAATGCATTCTTCGCCGTTTCGCCATCCAGAACAATTTGCAGAAATAAGGCGGGCTTACGGGCTACGAATCAATGCAGACCCAGTCCGGATTTCAATATTGAGAAGCATATAACGGACTTCGCAAGTGGCGAGACGCGTATTGTCTTGAACCGAAGAAAAATGATAGATAAACGAAGCAAGGTACCATGAGAAGAGAAATCAGCAGAACGAGAAGTGGGATACATAAAATGAAGATACTGAAGATACTGAAATTACTTGCCGTGTTTTGCCTGATCGGCATGACATTCGTAACCGCGCTGGCTAAGGATGAAACAATAACCCTAGGCTCAGCCAGCATCTCTTTGGACCTGGGAAGCATCGGGTCTTATGCCGTGGAGAAGGGAGACGTCGTTTCCATGGATCATAAGAAGCCCAGATTCCAGTATGAGATCGCTCCAGCCAGTATAAAGATCGACGGCACATCGGATCAGGTAATGCTGGAGGTTCACCAGATGAGTGCATCCGAGCCGCTTGACAGTCCCATCTCAGGAAAAGATCAAGCAACCGGCATGGAGCATTGCATCGAAAGATCGGATATGATGCCTGTTGGCGAGGACATGTTGACAGAGGCGTACACCATCGACGGTCATCAGGGAGTATTGGCTACAATCAACAGCGATCCTGAAAATCCGCTATACATCGCTGCCTGGAGCCCGGATCAGAAAGACGATGCAGGAACCGTTCTATGCCTTGTCGGGTCCGATTTACCCTGGGAGACGACGAAGATGATCTTCGACTCCGTCTCCTCCACTGTGTCAAGTGTGCCATAGATATAGATTCGTGTTCTCTATGCACAACAATTTTTCATCCTATTTTGGAAAAATAAAATGCTGTGGAGGTTAATGATTTGATGGGAATTACGATGCTGAAGGTCTCGCGGGGAAGCGAGGCTGAAGCTTATCAGTCACTCAAGAATATGAGCTGTGTGAAAGAGGTGCACCGTCTGCTGGGCGAATTTCCCATCTTTGTTATAATTCAGTCGGAAAACATGGCCCGGCTGAATGAGTTGATCGAATCGGTCAAAGAGCGCTCCGGCGCCACAGCCACCTGGCATGTGCTGGTCTCGAACAACTCCGATCAATGCAATTCTGAAGACTATCCCAAGACCTTGCTGCAGGGGGACAAGCAATGACAATCCAGTTGGAACTAAATGGTGCGGCAAAGGGGTGAAGTTTGCTCGAAAACACATCAAAGTGATCACATCGTGAAAATCCCATCAGGTTAGCTTAC
>JGI24732J26686_1000823_pt1 | contig 14314 bp, 15 predicted proteins | sample EPASupsiteHSE623_FD_26686 | JGI IMG/M metagenome (IMG submission 26686)
TAAAAACGATCATGCACTGTTCTGGGAAATTTATCCTCCTATGCCCCCGCTGGAGAGCGCAATTACCGGAAAAAAGATGGTGGCTGTATTTTCCTTAATTCTTCAGGCTCCGGAAAAAATCTTACCAGAACTCAGTGTGCATATCGAGGGCCGGGTGAAAGGAAATCTCTGGGGCGTGGTTCCAATCAAAGGCTCGGTAATTTTATCGTAACGGGATCGGGCATCCTCGGTTTTTTTAAAAACTTTTACCGGGAATTTTACTTTTTTAAAAAATATTTTCTTTAAGAAAAATCTGCCATCCAACCACGAAAACCACTAAACCCCTAAAAAACCGCATAAAAAAATGAAAAATTTTTACTTTTTTCACCGGCACATTGTTTCAGAGTTCCTTAAACACGATATCGCCTTCGTGGACTTTATGGATCACTTTTATCCCGATGTCCAGTCCCCCGTCGGCTTCTGCAATCGGTGTGTGTTCATATTCCATTGACGTTACGGTCTGGTGGAAGTCTTCATGNGCCCCCAGGATGTGGATCTTCTCACCTTTTACGAGATGTTCNTCAAGAACAACTGCCGCNACACTTACCTTCGGGTAATAGTGCGTAACCGTTCCGATTCTGGTCTCCATCTTTTTTCCCCTCCCAACATGAGACAATTATCATGCAACGTATTATATTTTATCATGGTTATTTTACCGGAGGATCTTTTTTCCTGCCACCATCTCCTTTTTTCCTGGTTGCAATAGATTCCGGGTGGATTTATCCGGATTCCGTACAGGTACTCAACAGAGAGTTATTGAACTAAAAATTTTAATCAGTACCCATGAAAAAATGGATCCTCATCCTGGTTTTTTTATTGCCGGGCATGATACTGGCAAGCGGATGCACAAGTCCATTATCATCCCCGGCATCGCCGGTAACGGCACTGCCAACGAGCACACCGGGAGATATTCCGGCTGTGTCATCCCCGGCCGTGACCGTTTCACCCGGCATTACATTCCGGCCCGATGCCGGGCAACCCTCGTACGGGGTAGTTACCACACAGACAACAAGGGTACAGGCCGACAACCCGCATCTCGAATATCTCGAGGTCCGGAAAAAAACTTTTGATTACAGCATCCCCAACTGCCCGTTCCAGGCAGCATTTCCGGCCATAGCAGGCGATTCCAAGTATGGCATTCAACAGACAATGCCCAAGCTCACTGCGCTGACAAAGGACCAGTATGATGAATTCCTCGCGAAATATACCGAGGGAAAAGCCGAAAATACCGCGATAAAAACTCTCCCGGCATGCATGGGAGCCGAGGCAAATCCCGGATGGAACTTTGTCGAAATACGGGTCATTCTCAATCCCACCAATGTCAGGCCGGCCAGTTATGCCATCACCCAAAATGTCCTGTCCGGGGGAAAGACCATTGCACAATTCACCACTACCCGGACCCTTGTTATCGATGAAAAAGTCACCCTGACCAGTTACGTTCCGGTAAAAGCAGACGAACTCGATCTCTTTGATACCATCGGGATGACCTATTCCCGGCCCTGATTTTTTTTATGCCTCGCGGCTCTTTAAAAAAATATTGAGCAACTAAAAGTGCAGGTATCATAATTCATCATCCTCATCGTTACCCCGATCCCAGTCACATGGTTCAGGATCCCACGGGTCCTGCGGGTTGTCCATAGTATCGTAAAATTCTTCGTTTTCCCGGTTCACCGGTTCTAGTTTTTCATTGATATTATCCGGTACTCCGTGACCGCCATAGGGTTCGCCGCCCCGGTGTCCCCGGTAGTCTCTGCCACCTCTCCTCATACGGTTCTCACCTCCCTGCATTTGCGTATTGCTGAAAAACAAAGATCAATATTTTTTTGGAAATAAAAATGTTTCCGATACCGGTTGCGGTGCGCAATCCGGGTCCGGTACCTGACCGGGGCCCGTTGTTGGCTCCTGCCGCAGAACTCTTCCGGGTGGACCGGTTTTTTTAGAAATTCCGCAACCGGGCAAGAGCGATGGTAAAAAAACCCGGCGCGAATCGACCGGAAACCTGTTTGTATAAATCCGATCCCAATCCATAGATCGCTGGAGGACGACATGGCGATCGGCAATCAACACAAAATCCTCGCAGAGGATCTTTCCTACCGGGCCGCGGCCCTGGCGATCCCGGTCAGTGTCGTGATAATCCACATCGCTGTCATGGCCGTCACGCTCCCGCAGTCGTTGTTTGTTATCATGCTGGGGCTGATGGTCGCATATCTCCTGCCTCCCGCCGGCAAAGAGACCGTCATTCCCATCGGGATTGCTCTTGGCATCCCGTGGTGGTACATGGCGCTTTCCATTGTCATGATCGATGTCGAGACCGGCCTTTTTATGGCGCTGAACTTCGATCTCGCGTACCGCATCCCGTATCTCGGGCCGGTTCTGTTGAATCTCACGAAAAATACCGAAGAGGTTATCGCCCGCCACCAGTGGATCGCCGGTCTCTGGTTCTTTGCCATCGTGCTGATGGTGATGGTGCCGGTCCTCGGGAGCGGTGGCATACGCGGCTCGATTGCCGGAAAACTGCTCGGCATGAAGACCCTGCTGGTCTTCCTTGCGATCCTTGCCGGCGCTCTCATCGGGTGTTTTGGTATTGCGCTGGGGTCTGACGCGGTCCTCGGCTACCTGTGTGCCAACGGGACGCTTCCTGCCGGGATCGGCGCCATGGTGTGCGGGAGTTGAACCGGGGAACCGTCGCTCTGTCATGGATTTTTATTACCCGGAGCGCAAACTCCCGTTCCTGTGCGTTACGACAATGCCCGGTGGCAAAAAAACAACACCGGTTTTATATTTCCCGGCACCAGTCTTTTATAACAACAGGACACGGAGGCAGGTTTTTGATAACTCAGGATATTGTCAGGAAATGCTGGGATGAGGCGGGGAACGGGAATCTTGCCCTGTGGGAGAACGATACGATAACGCTCGTGCCGGCAGATTATTGCGGCGAGACCAAAGGAAAAAAACCGCTGGTCGTCCTCAAGCCCATCCCGCTCGTGAACAAGTATGAACACCTCGCGTTTGCGCTCAACGATGAAGAATTGCTCATAAAAATTGAAGACCTGGTCCGGGCTGCCGGCGGGCAGATCACCCGGGGTCCCCGGGCATAGCGCCGGTACCCTGTACCGGATGAATACACGACGGGCAGCCACATTTGCGCGTGTAAAAAGATTATTGCCGTCAGGACCGCTGCATGATCAAGGCGTCCATCTCCGTTTCACCGGGCTAAGACGGCTTTTCTAGGATAAATGCGAGTGTTCCCTCTTCCAGACCCTCTCCCCCGGGGCATGCGCCCGTGCAGGCAAACCCGGTCTTTTCCAGCACCCGGATGGATGGTTTCAGGTGCGGGTACGTTGTGGCCATGATCTTCCGGATGCCCGGCAGCGAAAAGATGACCGGGACCATCCCCCGTATCGCTTCGGTTGCGTATCCCCGGTTCTGGAACTCGTCCAGCACCGAATACCCGAGGATCACGGTATCTTTTTCCGTGGCGATTGAGGCAATCCCCCCGCTCCCGACAAGAGTCCGGGTTTTTGTGGCAGGATCGACAAGGACCCAGTACCACGAGACGAACAGCGGGTCGGTATTTTCAGTTTTCATCCGGACAAATTCCGCCAGCGTTTCTGTGTCCAGCAGGGGTGGCGGCCAGGCCGGAGGTACGGTGGCATCGAGAAGCCGTGCAAGCATGGTCCTGTCCCGGAGATCGCTGGCGAGGATTGCGAGCGAAGCGGGAACCAGTTCCAGCCGCCCGGTCCGGATCCGTGAAGTATGGATGGCGTTTTCCGGTGTCGCGGGGAGAATATTCATGGATTAGTAGTGTCGGTTATGTATCCATGTAAGGTTCGTGGTTATTACGACAGCATCTCCCTTCCTTGTGTGCGAAGGTCACGGAAAAAAAGAGGAATTATCCCTTACAGGAGTTTTGTCTCTTCCATTGGTTTGGGCACTTTGACGACCAGCACCCGGAAGACCGCGCTGCTGTCGTTAATCCAGCGGTGCGGAATCCGGGCCGGGCTCTCGACCAGCTGATCTCTGGTCACTTCAGCCCGCTCGCTGCCGATCTCCACGATGCCGGTTCCTTCGAGCACGTAGAAGAAGACATCGACCGGCGTCATGTGTTTTTTGAGCGATTCGCCGGGCTGGAGGGTGATCACGACTGCAATCGCGTTTGTGGTATCGTAAATTTTCCGTGCATCCACGTGGTGGGGGTTTGGCCCGGATGGGACCTTTGCTACATCAGTAATTTTCATACTCGTTCATCTCCATTTTTTCTGACTCATTCCTGCTCACAGGACGCAGATCCCGCAGTCCTGCTCCCCGCAGGGAATGTTGTCTATCTTCCATTTCAGGGCCCAGCGCTTGATGCCCCGTATCACGTCTACGATCTCAAGCCCGCTCTCGGTGAGCGTGTACTCGGCCTTGACCGGGAATGCGGTGGCGTCGATCTTCCGCGTGAGAATCCCTTCATCTTCGAGTTCTTTTAACCGCTCGGAGAGGACTTTGGGCGTGATGCCGTCTAAGGAATCCCTGAGATCGGAGAACCGGCGGGTATGCCCGCTGCCCTTGTAGAGTTCCAGGATGATCAGCAGCATCCATTTTTTGGTTAAGTACCGGACCGTCTGGTTGACCGTGCATGCCTCATCCATGGTATACTTTTGGAAACTCCCGGCTATTTATAATCTGGTATGTAATGGATATCTTGTATCAAAAGTATATCAAAGGTGAAAAAGATGTTCTGTAACCAGTGTGAAGAAACGGTAAAAGGGACCGGTTGTACTATAAAGGGAGTCTGCGGCAAGGAAGATGAGATAGCAGCCTACCAGGATGTCCTCATCTATCTCTGCAAAGGCATCTCGGTCAGGAATCTTCCTGCAATGGAGAAGGGCAAAGGAAATCCTGCGGCGGGCATCTTCATCGCAGAAGCGCTCTTTTCCACGCTGACCAACGTGAACTTCGACAAGCAGCGCTTTGCTGACGAGATCGCCCGGGCTGTTGCTATCCGCGACGCACTTCCCGCAGCCGGCAGTGCGGAACCCGATGCCTGCACCTGGAAGCCTCAGGGAGACAGCGATATTTTAGAGAAGGCAAAAACCGTTGGCACGCTTGCAACGGCAAACGAAGATGTCCGTTCGCTCCGGATGACGCTCATCTACGGGCTCAAAGGTGTTGCAGCATACTACACGCATGCCCACGTACTTGGCAGGACCGATGCAGGGATCGAGACATTTCTCCAGAAGGGGCTCGCCTCGACACTATGGGATCTCACGGTCCCCGAGATGGTTGCGCTCGTGCTGGAATGCGGGAGTGTGGGAGTTGCCACCCTTGCGCTGCTTGACGGGGCCAACACCTCTTCGTACGGCAACCCGGAGATCACCAGCGTCAGAACAACGGCCGGAACCCGCCCGGGCATCCTGATCACCGGCCATGACTTAAAAGACATGGAGCAGCTGCTGGAGCAGTCCAAGGATGCCGGCGTGGATGTGTACACGCACGGCGAGATGCTGCCGGCGCACGCGTACCCTGCGTTCAAAAAATATGCGCACCTGTATGGCAACTACGGCGGCTCGTGGCACACCCAGCGCGATGAGTTCGAGAAGTTCAACGGCCCGGTGCTCGTCACGACCAATTGTATTGTGCCGCCAAAGGATTCCTATGCCGGGCGGGTTTTTACCACCGGGCTTGCCGGGTATCCGGGAGTTAAGCACATCGCGGCATCCGCAGACGGGCGGAAGGATTTCTCCGCAGTCATCGAGGCGGCAAAAAAGAGCCAGCCCCCGCAGGAGTTAAAGCCGGGCAGTGCTGATCTCATCACCGGCTGTGCCCACGGGGCCGTGCTCGGTCTTGCCGACAAAGTGGTTGCAGCGGTCAAGAGCGGCGACATCAGACGTTTCATTGTCATGGCCGGGTGCGATGGCCGGCAGAAAGAGCGGGATTATTATACGCAGTTTGCGCTGGCACTGCCCAAAGATACCGTCATCCTCACGGCCGGCTGCGCCAAGTACCGCTACAACCATCTCAATCTCGGCACGATTGGGGGAATTCCCCGGGTGCTCGATGCCGGGCAGTGCAATGACTGCTACTCGTTAGTCGTAATCGCCCAGGCGCTTGCAAAAGCATTCGGTGTTGGCATCAACGAACTGCCGGTCTCCTACAATATCGCATGGTACGAGCAGAAGGCTGTGCTTGTCTTACTCGCGCTCCTCTCGCTTGGCGTTAAGGATATCACGCTCGGGCCCAAACTTCCCGCGTTTGTCTCTCCCACAGTGCTCGATGTGCTGGTGAAAAATTTCGATCTCAAGCCGAATACAACCGTGGAAGCCGACCTTGCACGGATGGTGCCGGCTCACTGATGCACGACTGTTGTTGTGTACGGAAAATATTTTTTTTAAGAATACACTGCTAGCAGCACATTTTGAAATTGACTTTTCCTAGGAACGAATCAGAGCGCATACAACTATGTAAGACCTCACGAAGCATTAGACTGAAAGACACCTGCGGAAGCTTGCGGGATTGTGATTGAGGGTGAAAACAAGTGGATAACTTTGATACAAAATGCAAGTCAGACGGCAAAAGTAAAATATTTTTTAATAAGTTCTCCTTCTGATAGTGGGTTTGATAAAATAGCTTATTATTGCAAAAATCAGGTCTTTTAAGAAGAATTTTACGACAACAAATGCGACTATAGTAAACAGGAACCACATTACGGTAACTATATCAAAAAGACCCTGTAATCCTCGCATCCAGAATATATATGAAAATACAATTATCCAAAACCAAGTTTCCCCATCCATATTTTTAAATAAATTTTTAAGATAAAATCTTTTCCTGTTAATATTATCCCACGACAGTTAACAGTCAATTCTATCCCTCACCAAGTTAACAGAACCAAATTTCACTATATTTATATACTCTTTTTCAAGAATACGGTATTATGGTAAAAGGGCTTTGTGTTATCTGTGGGAAATCGGTAGGATCTGGATTTTTTGATGAACCGGGATAAATTTGTACATCATGTAAAAAAGTATACTGTCGCAACTGTCCTCCAAAGGCAAAATCCGGGATTATTTTTACATCATTAGTTCCATGTTGTCCAGATTGCGGCAGAGAATTAAAAAATTACAGGTATTAGGCTATTATTTGATTAGTAGCAATGATAGCGTTACAGAAAATTTACAATTACAGCGAATAAAAAAAATCTTTATTGGTTGATTTACCATCTTATTAAAAATCAAGCCCGTTTTTCCGGACACAGTTCCCTTGGAAATCACAGTTCCCGGGAGAATTCCCTCCGCAAAATTAAAAAAAAAGATTTTTTCCGGGTATCATCCGGGAATTTTTTTAAATCGCCGTGAAGTTATTGCGTAACGGCAGGAGTGACCGTGAGTACCGGGGTTGTTTTGAGATCAACGGTCATGGCCAATGTACCCCGGGGGGTGACGATAGTCTTACTACTGACTACCACGCCGTTATTGAAGAGCTCAACTTTCATTGGCAGGCCGGTGGTGTCGAGTTTCTGGATGGCTACTTCAATGATATCGGTACTGGATGCCGATACCTGGTAGAAACGCCCGCCCGTTCCGCTCACTTCGCGCATTCTACCGCCCGCCCCAATCGATCCGGTATAATCCCCGTCATACGTGATCTGTACCCAGACGCCACTGGCAGGTATAGCCGTCTGGAGCTGGGGTGTAGTTGTCGCGGTTGGCTGCGATGCGGGTGTCTGTTCGGGAGTAACCGTTGTCACCGGGGTTGGTTCAGCGGTGAGTACGGGTGTTGTTGCAGGCGTCGGCGTGGCTTCTGTCGTTGGTACCGGTGTCGGTACGGGCGCTGGCACGCTGGTCTTTGGCACCATGAAACCCGGGTAGATGAATGCTGCACCGGCAACCAGCAGGATGATGACGATGATTGCCCCGGCGGCAATGATCACGTTCCTGTTCAATGCTGCTGACGCAGGTGTACCGGAACGGGAAGAAGTCTTTCGTTTCGGGCCGGATCCCGCAGGGACATTTCTGTCCTCGGCAACAGCAGGCGCGCTTTCGGATTTGTAGCCGATCAGTTTTTTGAGTTCTTCTCCTTCATCTTCTGCAATATCGATATAGGCCGGGGCAGTGCCGGCAGGCAGGAGGGCCATCTGCTCTTTGATCTTCTGCGCCCATTCATCCCGCTCGCTGGTCCGCTGGGCACGGGGCTGCTGGGAAAAGACCAGTTGCATAGGTCGGGTCCCCTGGTCCCGGGTGAAAATCGCAAGCGATATTGCCGGGTCGGCAGACCCGCTCTCCATGGTGGTAACAGTCTCGATCGCAGCAAACGGTATCTCCTTGTGCTGTGACTGGGGACTGTTGCTGTCTACAATGAGGAGACGCCCGGTTGTCAGTATCATCTCTGAAACCGCAGCATCCGCAAGGATATTGTGCGTTGACAGGATTATGGATTCATCGCTGTTCAGGTACGGAATTCCCATAGTATCATCTCATCTCTTGTGCTCTCACAAGAAATTTACCTTTTTTAAGCATCAGTCTTTTTGCCATTTATTATCTAGCCTCGCCACCAACCGGTTCAGGGAACTATAATGGCAAAAAAGTCCGGGCCTGATCTGCGTTCTGTCACGCTGCCTGCCGGCACGTTTTACAACAGCGACTGCATCAGCGGAGCCGCCCGGCATCTCCCGGACAATTCCGTAGACCTCATCATCACCGATCCCCCGTATGGCATCAACGGCGATACGCTCCACAAGCACTACAACCGCAACGAGGCATTCGTTGTCGACGGTTATGTTGAGATCCCGCTGGAAGAGTACGGCAGGTTCTCCCGGAAATGGATTGCCGAAGCAGAACGGGTGCTGCGCCCCGGCGGCTCGCTCTACATTGTCTCGGGCTACACCAATCTCTACCATATCCTCGATGCCCTGCGAAAGACCGGCCTCAACGAGGTCAACCATATCATCTGGAAATACCCGTTCGGCGTCTTTACCCGGCGGAAATTCGTGTCGAGCCATTACCATATTCTCTTCTATGAAAAACCCGGTGGCACGCGGACGTTCAATCTCGAATCCCGGTACGGCCTTGGCGAGAAGAACGGGGATGGGGGTTCGCTCAATAATACCGACCGCGAGGATGTCTGGCAGATAAACCGCGAGTACAAGCCGGGCATGGTGAAGAACAAGAACGAGCTCCCCCCGGACCTGCTCGCAAAGATGATCCAGTACAGCAGCAATGAAGGCGACCTTGTCTGTGACTTTTTCTTAGGGGGTTTTTCCACGGCAAAAACTGCCATCGGGCTCAACCGCCGGGCAACCGGCTTCGAGATCTCCCCGGCAATGTTTGATGCGCGGATGGGGGAGATTGAGGCGCTGCAACCCGGTTATCTTTTACCCGCGATGCGGGAACCGGTTGTCCAGCCCCGGAAAAACCGGAGGAAGGCCTGGTCTGACAAAGATATCCGGTATCTCACGCGGGAGTTCAGGAAAGCGCCGGGCCCGGGGCGAGACGAAGAAGGCGATCATTGCTGCGCTGGAAGAGACACTCGGGCGCGGGCGCTGGGCGATTGAAAAGGCGCTGAAGAAATATGGCGATGCTGGTGATACCTGACTCGCTTCTTAAACTACCCGTATCCAAACTTTTTTCATTTCCATCATTCCAGTATCCATTACCTGCCGCGGGCAGTGTGGTGAACTCCTATGAAAAAATACCCAGTTCTCCTGTCTCTGATGGCAATTGTCCTGATTGTGTGCACCGGTTGCACCCAGACAACTACACCGGCCGCCGCCAGCCCGGCCCGGTCACAACGGTATCGGTTATGACAACCTCCGGCTATACGGATCTCACCCCTGCCCAGGCAAAAGACCTGATAGCAACGGAAAAAGAGCTGATAATCATCGATGTCTCTCCCTATTATGCGAACGGGCATCTTCCCGGTGCCATCAGCATCCCGCTTGATACGCTCGATGGAAAGATCCCGACTCTTGACAAGACAAAGACCTACCTTGTCTACTGCCACGGGGATGCACCGAGTATTTCCGGTGCACAGAAACTCGTGGATGCCGGCTTTATGAAGGTGTACCGGCTCGCCGGGAACTATGCCGCATGGGTGAGTGCCGGGTACCCGGTCAGCACTTAAATCCTTTATTTTTGCACGATGATCTTGTGCGCTGCGGTGTCAACCTTGTACGACTTCGGGCGTTCAAGCAGGTCGAGCGCATTGATCTTCATGTCGACAAGTTCCGAGTAATTGAACGACTCGTTTTTCTTCTCGCCTTTCTCGCTCCAGAAAACAACAATCCCGTTCTCCATTTTTTTACTGGTCACAATGTCATGCATGTTCTCCAATCGGGAATGGGAGATGATGAATTTTTCTGTCGGGGCTTTTTTTTTAACCATCCTGTCCCGGAGCAACAGGGACCGTTTTCATTTTCATTCAAAACTCTCGCCTTTATAAGGAATTAAACAAAAAAAGGAATATCATCGGATATTTCGGAGAGAACGCAAATGACATCTTCACCATCCACCGCCACGCCTCTTGGCCGGCTCGTACTATTCATGGTCTGCTTATCGATCGCGGGATCCCTGGTTGCAGGAGCTCATTACTTTGCCGTGGATCTTCCGGCACAGAAAGCGATTACTGCTCCTGCCAACGGGTCTTGCGAAAGTTGGTGTGAAGATGTATATAATGATTACAAAGATAATGGGTATCCTGAGTGGGCGTGCCTTAATTATCGTTATTACTGTCTTAAGGAATGCCGTGGATATTGGTAGTGAAATGTCACGTTCACCGCGAAATTTTTTTTGATCTTTATCTTTCCGGGAATCTCTCCCAACGGTAAATCTGCAAGAACAACCACGTCGCTTCTCTGAACTCATATGTTTACCGGGATGAACCCGGCTCCCTGAACAGAAATGCTGTCAGGCTTCTGACGTTAAAAATCTCAGTATCTTTTTTGCTTGATTCGTTGTTCATCAAGGGTGATAAAAAAAAGGTGAACGCACCGGCACTCACTTCGGCTTGTAATATCCCCACTTCTTCAGCGCTTCGCCCAGTTCCTTTGCTTTCTTTGCCTTCTCGTCGAGCGCGACGCCCTGCTGCCATGCCTCGATCGCCTGCATGGTGGCTTTTGCTCCGGCCTGCGTGCCCTTCGGGTGGCCGTGGATGCCCCCGCTCACCAGCAGCACGAGTTCACAGCCATAGATGTCCAGCACTGCGGGAACCAGTCCCGGGTGCAGACCCCCCGAGGAGACCGGGAATGCGTTTTTGATCGAGCCCCAGTCCTGGTCGAGCGCCATATGCTCCACACCTTTGGTCTTTCTCTCCCGCAGCGCATCGGCAAGCATCATGGCTTCTTTTTTCGTGCCAACGAGTTTTCCGACTGCAGTACCGGTGTGGATCTGGCTGACGCCGACAAGTCGCATGAGTTTTGCCAGGAACAGCATGGTCATACCGTGCTTTTTGTTCCGGTCAAAGGCTGCGTGCATGGCCCGGTGGGCATGGATGGCAAGGCCGAGATCCGAGCAGTAGTCCCGCATGGTCATGACACTTGCTGTGCCGGCGACAACGACATCGATCATTGCAAAGTTCCAGCCATTGTCTGCCAGTAACTGCGCCCGCTGCTTCATGGTCTCGACATCTGCCGTGATGTTGAGGTACGCAGACTTCCGGTCGCCGGTCTCCTTCTCCGCCTTGTCCCGCAGTTTTGTCATGAACTTCACGCGGTCTTCGAACCGGTTGAANGNAGTCGAGGTCAGGTTCTCATCGTCCTTGACGAAATCNAACCCGCCCATCCAGGTCTCGTANGCGATGTCGGCATGCTCTTTTGCCGAGAACCCGATCTTGGGTTTTGGCACCGCACCGGTGAGCGGGCGGTTGTACACCTTCATCATGTCGCGGATGCCGTCGTTACCGAAGTGCGGTCCTTTGAAATGTCTGATGTAGGCTGCAGGGAACGAAACATCGATCAGCCGGAGGTTTTTGAGCGCCTTCATGCCGAAGATGTTGCCGGCAATCCCGCTGAGCAGCTGCACTGCATTGCCCTCTTCCCAGAGTGCGAGCGGGTACGCGATCTTGGTATAGTTCCCGTCGATCTCGAACACGGTTGCCTGGAGTTTTTTCATTCGCGGGGGCATGGTAAAGAGCGTTGTCCACGTTCCCGTAGAACTCTCCGAAGCGATCCGCCCGGCCGCTTCTTCTGCACTGATGCCGGCTGCCGGTTCGAAATAAAAGAGGCAGACGAGTTCATCCTTTGCGGGTGTGTACCCGAGGTTTACAAATTCCCTGTACCAGTCAATTGCCATTTCAGTTCACCATTAACAATCAAAGGAGAGGATGATTAATAATCTTGCAGTAGGGGCAGGTGCAATAACCAGCTGCTTATCATATCCGGACACGCACCTACGGGTAACGATGATGCAAAAATGATGCAAAAAACAGTATACGGGGTCGTCCTCTTTGTCGTGCTGATCTCCTTAGTCCTGCTCACTGCCCAGTATTTTCCCGCGGGCATTGGCAGATCCCCGACCCCGCCGGTTACCGCGACACCATGGATCCAGCCCAACCTGACGGAGCCCGATCCCCGGGAACCGGTAAGTTCCCGGTATGCCCCGGGCGAGATTACGCAGCGCTGCGATGCAGCAATAGTATCTGCGAATGCAACGCTTGACGCGATTGTTGCAACTCCCCCTGCCGGCCGCACCGTGGATAATACCCTGCTCAGGTTCGAAGATGCCATGGGGGATTTTTCGGATGTAACCGAGACCCTGTCGATGATGGGGTACGTCTATCCCGATCCTGCGATCTCGGCAGAAGGTTCGGCCTGCGAAGAGAAGACGGGGGTCTTCATGGTCAATGTCTACACCCGCCGCGATCTCTACAATGCACTGCACGCAGTCACGCCCCGCACATTGGATGAAGCGCGGTTATACAACAAGACGATACAGCGGTTCGAGAAGAACGGTCTCCGCCTGCCGGATGACCGTCTTGCAAAAGTGCGGGAGATGATGGCAAACCTATCCCGGCTGGAGAACCGGTTCTCGACAAATTTAAACAACGACAATACCACGCTTGAGTTTACCCCGCAGGACCTTTCGGGAGTACCGGCAAACGTCCTTGCCGGCTTCAAACAAACAGACCGGGGAACGTATATCGTCACCACAAAATACCCGGATTATTTAGCCGTGATCCTGAGTGCCGGCAGGAACGAGACCCGGAAGCAGATGTATTACGCTTATTATAATCGCCAGTCCGTTGAGAACACCCGGCTTTTGGAAGAAGCCATTGTCCTGCGGGAGCAGATCGCACAAGAACTCGGGTTTGCTACGTGGGCGGATTACCGTATTGACGGGCGGATGGCAGGAAATAAAGAAAATGTGCTCGCGTTCCTTGCCACACTCAAAGAGCCGCTCAAAGAAAAAACAAAGGCGGAGATAGCAGAACTCCTTGCAACAAAGAAAAAGATCGATCCTTCGGCTGTCTCGGTAGACCCCTGGGACATTTACTGGCTCGAGGAGAAAGTCCGGGTTGAAAAATATACGCTTGATGACGAGAAAATCCGGCCGTACTTCCCGCTCGATGCAACCCTGCAGGGAATATTTGAGCAGTACGGCGGTCTTCTCGGGATCCGGATTGTCGAAGTGAAAGANGCAAAAGTCTGGGCAGATGGCGTGAAACTCTACCGGATNGAGAACGCAACTGCGGGAAATNCCCTTGCGTACCTCTATGTCGATCTTTTCCCCCGCGAGGGAAAATACGGTCATATGATGCTCTACCAGATGAAGGGCGGCCGGGCCGGACCCGGTGGTTCGTACAGCATCCCGGTCTCTGCACTCATCGGTAACGTGCGGCCACCGGAGGGGGACAAACCCTCGCTGCTCTCGCACGATGATGTGATCGGGCTCTTCCACGAGCTCGGCCACGGCCTCCACGTGAGCCTGACCCGTGCACCGTATTCCACCCTGTCGGGCTTTAATGTGGAATGGGATTTTGTCGAGACTCCTTCGCAGGCGCTGGAAGAATGGGCATGGCAGCCGCAGGTACTCGATGCCATCTCCGGCCTGTACACCGACCCTTCGAAGAAACTCCCTGCTAATATCCGCACCCGGATGATCGAGGCCCGCGATCTCGACGCGGGGATATACTATTTACGGATGCTCATGTTCTCGGACGAGGATATGGCATTCCATACCGCCAGCGGTCCGGTGGATGTGACCCGGATCTCTGACGCGATGTACGAAGAGATGATGGGGATCCCTCCGATCACCGGCGGCCATGAGCCGGCAACCATCCCTCACTTCATGGGCGGATA
>JGI24732J26686_1000829_pt1 | contig 14267 bp, 7 predicted proteins | sample EPASupsiteHSE623_FD_26686 | JGI IMG/M metagenome (IMG submission 26686)
CAAGAGGCTGCGGATAAGGTCTCCATAGGCAACAGCATTGGGAGCTTTCGTTTTCTTGAGTCCATGGACTGGAGGAAGTTTGTAGAGGGGACGAGCGCCGTCGAGAAGGCGCTGCAGACGGACCCCGGCGACACATACAGTCGCATGGACTTCGCCACGCGGGACCGCTACCGCCATACGGTTGAGAGGATCGCAAGGCATAGCTCGCACTCTGAAGAAGATGTTGCGCAAATGGCGGTAAAGCTGGCCCGGCAGAGCATCGAGACAAAGGGCAGCGAAGACCGGAGTGCACACGTTGGGTTCTACCTGATAGATAAGGGGCTGCCTGATCTTGAAGAAGCTGCCGGGATGAGGCGGTCGCTCATGGAGCCGCTTGGCAGGATTTTTCAACGGCTCCCTTTGTTCAGCTATCTCGGCGCGATAGCGCTGGTTACAGCATTCATCACCGCGGCAGTACTCAGCCGGGCCTTTGAGACGGGGTCCGGCGGATGGATGCTGGCATTTGCTTCCATCTTCCTGGTGATCTGCCTGAGCAGTCCTGCGGTCGGCCTGGTAAACTGGATGGCGACTTTGCTGGTCAGGCCCCACGCGCTCCCCAGAATGGATTTCTCGTCGGGCATTCCGGAAGAGCTGCAAACGCTGGTGGTGGTGCCATCTGTTCTAAACAGCCCTGAAAAAGTTATTGATCTGCTGGAGGGGCTGGAAGTTCGATACCTGGCAAACCGGGATCCAAACCTCCACTTCGGCCTTCTGACGGATCTGGGCGACGCCGAGCAGGAGGTCGTACCAAGAGACGAGAATCTGCTGCTTGCAGCCAGTCGGGGAATCGAGGCTCTGAACGAAAAATACCACGATAGTATTTTCCTTCTCTTTCCCCGCCGGCGCAGGTGGAATCCAAAGGAGAGGATCTGGAGGGGCTATGAGCGAAAGAGAGGCATTCTGGGGGAACTCAACTCACTGCTGCGAGGCGCAGCCGAGAACAGCTTCTACATGATCACGGGAGACGTATCGATCCTGCCCGAGATAAAGTACGTCATCACGGTTGACGAAGATACCAAGATGCCCTTCGACTCTGCCCGGCGGCTGGTGGAGACCATGGCTCACCCCCTAAACCGCCCCAGGTTTGATGAACAAAAGCGATATGTCATGGAGGGCTACAGCATTCTCCACCCTCGCCTCAGCGCGGGCATGCCTGAGGCAGACCGATCGCGGTTTGTGAAGCTCTTTGGCGGCGAGCCGGGAATTGACCCGTACACGCGGGAGGTTTCGGATGTCTACCAGGACATCTTCGGAGAAGGCTCCTTTACCGGCAAGGGCATCTATGATGTGGATGCCTTCGCACAGACTCTGGGCGGACGCTTTCCGGATAACCTGATTCTGAGCCATGACCTTCTGGAGGGCAGCTACGCCAGAGCGGCGCTGGTCAGCGATGTGCAGTTTTACGAGGACTACCCCTACCGCTACACCACGGACGTCAGCCGCAGGCACAGATGGATCAGGGGTGATTGGCAGATCGCCAGTTGGCTGCTCACGCGCGTGCCGGGCCCCGGCGGGCAGGTTATGGACAATCCCATCTCAGGACTATCCCGATGGAAGATCCTCGACAACCTCCGGCGCAGCCTCGTAACCCCCGCCCAGATCTTGCTGCTGATCCTGGCATGGTTCATGCTGCCGCAGCCTGGGTTTTGGACGGCAGTGGTGGTAGGCGCGGTTCTGGCTCCGCCGGTTCTGGCCTGCATCCGGGTGACACTGAACAGGCATACCGATCTGCCCCTTGATCAGCACCTGCATTTTGCCGGGAGAGCAATTGTCAGATACCTGGCCCAGGCGGGGCTTGGCCTCGCCTTCCTGCCGTACGAGGCATTCTTCAGCCTGGATGCGGTTTTGCGCACCGGAGGGCGAATGCTGTTCACCCACAAGCGGCTGCTGGAATGGAATTCTTCGAGCAGCGCCAAGAGCAGCGGACGCAGTGATCTGGCAGGAGTCTACCAATCGATGTGGATCGCTCCGGCGCTCGCCATTGCCGCCGCCTCCTCTCTCGCACTCTGGCGTCCCGATGTGCTGTATGTCTGGCCGCTGCTGGCGTCTTGGAGCCTCGCCCCGGCGCTTGCCTGGTGGATCAGCCTGCCTCAAGACGTGCCACAAGCAAAACTGAGTGAGGATCAGACGATCTTCCTCGGCAAGCTTTCCAGGAAGACATGGAAGTTCTTCGAGACATTCGTGGGGCCAGAGAGCCATTGGCTCCCGCCGGACAATTATCAGGAGAGGCCGCGCTCTGTGGTTGCCGTCGGCACGTCGCCTACGAATATGGGGCTATCGCTGCTGGCAAACCTGGCGGCATACGACTTCGGCTACGTCTCAACAGGAAAGCTGATAGAGCGCACCAATAGCTCGCTGCAGACCATGAAAGCGCTGGAACGGTTCCAGGGCCACTTTTACAATTGGTACGACACTTTGCTTCTCCTGCCCATGCAGCCCAGGTACATCTCGACTGTTGACAGCGGAAACCTGGCAGGCCATTTGCTGACTTTGCAGCAGGGACTCCTAGAGTTGCCGGATCAGAAGATTTTGCCGTCTCAGGTTTTTAGTGGTCTCAGGGATACGCTGCATATCATCAAGGATGAATTCGGAGCATGTGAGCCGACCATCGAGAGAGACGATGGCCGAAAGGATACAGTGCGCCCTGAGGTGCTGGCCCAGATCGATCTTTTCCAGTATGAGCTTCAGTCGCCTCCATGTACACTCTCCGCCGCCCGAATGCTCTTGGACCGGCAGGCAAAGGCTGCGCAAGGAATAATAGACAACCTGAGCCAAGATCCCAGCTCAAACCAAGATTCGGATAATCGAGCAAGGCAGTGGATGCAAGCCTATGAGAAGCAGCTTCGGGACCATCTGGATGATTTGATCCTCACAGCTCCCTGGCTTGATGTTCAACTCTCTGGGATGATCCGCTCTCCCATCCACTCTCCCGTTGAAGAGGGTCTCGCACATGGCTCAGCCGAACATGCATCAATGCTTGGCGAATTGCAGGCCGAACTGCTCGGACTTGACAGCATTCCATCGCTTAAAGAGATCCCAGAGACGGCAACGTTGCTCATGCCCAAGATTGACCGGATCATCGGCAGTCTCCAGGGCGAAGAGCACCGGGACGAGAGAGAAAGGTTACTCCAGCTTGGACAGATGATCACAGAGGCCGGGAACCGTGCCGGGCAGAGGATCGCATCCATCAAGAAGCTTGCACTCGAATGCAGCGAGCTGGCTGAAATAAAATACGACTTCCTTTTCGATGAGTCGCGTCGGCTTCTTGCCATCGGGTACAACGTCGACGACCTCAGACGTGATGAGAGCTGCTATGATCTACTGGCATCCGAGGCAAGACTGTCCAGCTTCGTTGCCATCGCTCAAGGGAATTTGCTGCAAGAGCACTGGTTTGCCCTGGGCCGCATGCTTACCATCGCCGGCGGAGAGCTGGCTTTGCTCTCCTGGGGTGGAACTATGTTCGAGTACCTCATGCCGCAGCTGATCATGCCTGCTTATGAGAACACCCTCTTAAGCCAAACATGCAGAGCGATTGTCCGGCGACAAATCGAATACGGTGAACAGCGCGGCGTTCCCTGGGGCATCTCGGAGTCGGGCTACAACCTGACGGATGTCAACCAGATTTACCAGTACCGCGCCTTCGGAGCGCCCGGCCTGGGATTTAAGCGCGGGCTGATCGAAGACCTGGTGATCGCACCTTACGCCTCGGCCCTGGCCCTGATGGTGGAACCGGCGGAGGCATGTGCCAACCTGGAGAGAATGGCTGCCGATGGCTATCTTGGTAGATATGGTTTCTACGAAGCGATTGATTTTACACCATCGCGTCTTTCTCGGGACGAGACATATGCAANTGTGCAGTCCTTCATGGCCCACCACCAGGGCATGAGCTTCCTGGCTCTGGCTTATGTGCTTTTGGACCGGCCCATGCAAAGAAGGTTCATGGCCAACCCGATCTTCCAGGCGGCGGATCTTCTTCTCCAGGAGCGGGTTCCGATGGCCATGCCCTTCTATCCCCATGCCTCCGAGGTTGCGTCATCGATCTGGAGGGCGGGCATGCCGGATTGGCGCGAGTCTCTGCGGGTCGTCGATGATCCGAACACCATGCGTCCTGAGGTGCACCTGCTCTCTAACGGCAAATACAGCGTAATGGTCTCCGGTTCCGGCAGCGGCTACAGCAAGTGGAAGGAGATCGCGGTCACTCGCTGGCATGCCGACCCCACCCGCGACAATTACGGCATGTTCTTCTATATCCGTGACCAGGACAGCGGCGAGTTCTGGTCTGCCGGATACCAGCCGGTGCTCAAAGGCTCTGAGACATACCAGGCCATATTCCGGGGATCGAATGCAGAGTTCCGAACAAAGGTCCATGATATTGACACCTGTGCAGAAGTCGTCGTCTCACCTGAGGACGATGTCGAATTGCGCAGCATCAGCGTAACTAACCGATCCGAGAGAAGACGAAAAATAGAGCTGACCAGCTACGCAGAGGTCGTCTTGACGACCCAGGCTGCAGATGCGTCGCATCCCAATTTCAGCAACCTCTTTGTTGAAACGGAGATCGTCCGCAAGAGATCTGCGATCCTCTGCACTCGCCGACCAAGGTCGAAGGACGAGAAGCCGCCCTGGATGCTGCATCTGATCGCTGCGGAGAAGATCGCGGTCGACGAAATATCTTATGAGACAGACCGCTCAAAGTTCATAGGCCGCATAAGAACTGCCGCAGATCCTGCGGCTTTGGCGGAGTATGCGGACCTTTCGAATAGCGAAGGGTCCGTCTTGGATCCCGTCGTTGCCATCAGGTGCATTGTCACCATCGATCCCGGAGAGACGGCCAGGGTGAACTTCGTCACAGGCATTGCAGAGACGAGGGATGCCGCCATGTGGCTGATCGATAAATATCACGACGCGGCAATGGCGGACCGCGTCTACAATCTGGCCTGGACTCATAACCAGATGATCATGCAGCAGCTCAACATCTCCGAGGACGATATTCTGCTCTATGAGCGCCTTGCCGGAGCCATAATCTACCCAAGCCCTACCTGGCGCGCCAGCCCGAGTGTTCTTTTGAGCAACCGCAGCGGCCAGTCGGGCCTATGGGCTTACAGCATATCAGGCGACCTGCCGATTGTACTGCTGAAGATCGGAGATCGATCATACATCGAGCTGGCGCGCCAGCTCCTGAGGGCTCATGCTTACTGGCACATGATGGGTCTGGCCGTAGATCTGGTGATCTGGAACGAAGACAGCTCGGGATACAGACAGCATCTTCAGGAGGATATTATGGCCTTGATCTCCTCTTGCACCGAATCCGGCACTCTGGACCGGCCTGGCGGTGTCTTTGTTCTGCGGGCGGATCAGATATCTGACGAGGCCAGGGTCCTGATACAGGCCGTGGCCAGAGCCATCTTCACAGACGGCCAGGGAACTTTTGAGGAGCAGCTCGAACGCAAGAGCTGTCTCCTGGTGGCCGTTCCGCCTTTGAAGCCAAAAAAAGCTGTCCGGATTGAGAACTACGAGGCGGTTGAGTCTTTAGGCCGGGATCTGATCTTCTTCAACGGCCTTGGCGGGTTCACACAGGACGGACGAGAGTATATAATCCGGACTGCTCCCGGACAAACGACCCCGGCCCCCTGGTCGAATGTGATATCCAACCCCCATTTCGGGACTGTAATCTCCGAAAGCGGTGCAGCATATACCTGGAGCGAGAACTCCCAGCAATTCCGCCTCACTCCGTGGTATAACGATCCGGTGAGCGACATCAGCGGCGAGGCCCTGTACATCCGTGATGAGGAGAGCGGAGCATTCTGGTCGCCCTCGGCTTGGCCGACGCAGGGGATGACTCCTTACAGTTGCAGGCACGGATTCGGCTACAGCGTTTTCGAGCACAAAGAGGGCGGGATTGCATCCGAGCTGTGGGTATATGTGGCGGTAGACGCTCCCCTGAAGTTCAGCGTTCTCAAGCTCCGCAATGAGTCGGGCGTGTCCCGNAGGCTGTCTGTGACCGGCTACATCGAGCTGGTGCTGGGTGAGATGCTTTCCAAGACGGGGATGCACATTATCACACAGATCGATCCCAAGACCGGAGCCATCTTTGCCAGAAATCCGTACAATACTGATTTTCCCGGAAGGATAGTCTTCCTGGATGTGAACGAGGAAGCGGGCAGCTTCTCCGGGGATCGGACCGAGTTCCTGGGCCGAAACGGCCAGATAGCTCGCCCTGCCGCTCTGGCGCGGGAGCGGCTCTCCAACAGAGTAGGCGCTGCCATGGATCCATGCGCCGCCATGCAGGTTGGGATCGATCTGGCAGATGGGCAGGAGCATGAGATCGTCTTCACGTTCGGCGTCGGGCGAGACTCCAACGATGCTCGCAGCTTGATTTCTCGTTTCCGCGGTGCGGGCCCGGCCAGAAGTGCTCTTGAGGCGGTGTGGAGCTACTGGAACCGCACCCTTGGCGCGGTACATGTGGAGACTCCGAATAAAGCCCTCGACGTGCTTGCGAACGGCTGGCTCCTCTACCAGACGCTTGCCTGCCGCATCTGGGCGCGCAGCGGATACTATCAATCAGGCGGAGCATTCGGCTTCCGCGACCAGTTGCAAGACGTGATGGCGCTGATATATGCAGAGCCGCAATTAGCCCGAAAGCATCTGCTACAGTGTGCCGCCCACCAGTTCCTGGAAGGAGACGTTTTGCACTGGTGGCATCCACCATCCGGACGCGGCGTGCGCACTCACAGCTCCGACGATTGTCTCTGGCTGCCGCTGGCGGTGCACCGATATGTCACAGCTACGGGAGACACCGGCGTGCTTGACGAGCGCATCAATTTCATCGAGGGCAGGCATCTGAAAGCCGATGAAGAGGCAAATTACGACCTTCCCACGAGGTCAGAACAGTCCGGCACCCTTTACGAACACTGTGTCAGAGCTATCAAGAACGGTCTTTCCTTTGGCGGCCACGGTCTGCCCCTCATGGGTTCAGGAGACTGGAACGACAGCATGAACCGCGTGGGCTATCAGGGCGTCGGCGAGAGCATATGGCTCGGCTTCTTCCTGTATTATGTGCTCATGAAGTTCTCCGAGATCGCCCTCCTGCGTGGCGATTCGGCCTTTGCCGGTCAATGCAGCAGCGAGGCCGCCGATCTGCGCCGGAAGATCAGAGAGTTCGGGTGGGACGGTCATTGGTATTTGCGCGCCTACTTCGATAGCGGAGCGACACTTGGGTCCGCTGCCAACGCGGAATGTCAGATCGATTCCATCTCCCAGAGCTGGTCGATTCTATCCGGTGCCGGGGATCCGGAAAGATCGAAGACTGCCATGGAAGAAGTCGACCGCCTTCTGGTCAACAGAGATGCTTCGCTTATTCAGCTCCTGGACCCGCCCTTCGACAAGTCCGACTCTGATCCCGGCTATATCAAAGGCTACATTCCGGGAGTGAGAGAGAATGGCGGTCAGTACACCCATGCGGCCATTTGGGTAATTATGGCTTTTGCAGCTATGGGCGACCACGCCCGGGCCTGGGAGCTATTGTCTCTCATCAATCCTCTGAATCACGGCTCGACTCCGGAAGAGGTTAGGATTTACAGGACAGAGCCCTACGTCGTCGCTGCAGATGTCTATGCATGCCCGCCGCACACCGGGCGCGGAGGATGGACCTGGTACACCGGAGCTGCGGGCTGGATGTACCGCCTCATAGTGGAATCGCTGCTCGGACTGAGGCTGGATGTTGACCGGCTGATCTTTTCCCCCTGCATTCCGGCGGACTGGCAGTCGTTTCGCCTGCATTACCGCTACCGTGAGACGTTCTACCACATCACGGTTACGCAGTCGGGGCCGGGCCGTGAGGCGGTCGGCGTGAAGGTTGACGGCCAGATGCAAAGCGACGGATCAGTGCATTTGGTCGATGACCGGAGGGAGCATTTCGTAGAGATAAAGATGGGTGAAGGTGTAATGGATGAATGAATAGCGGACGGAGGACTGTAAGCTGAGGTGCGGATGAGTTCTCGGCTTTTTGGTTGTCAATATTATCTGCAAATTTAAACGATCCGCACCATTTTTTTATGCGAATTTTATATGCGAATTTGGCCGTTCCNTCGAATCGAACCGCTCGCTTGCACCATCCTCCTGTCGCTTCTTTGGATTTGCTTCTCGATCAACACTATATGCCTCTCGAAGACTCTTTAANGCCACTTCGATCCCCTGATTTTGAGCCTGCAAGCTGCTTTTAGACGGCATGGTGCAGATCCTCTGGATCTTAGCTATCGGTTCGGATAAGGTCGATGTGGTTTTTGGCATCACTTTGCATAGCAAGGCTTCGTGTTCATACAATTTATGTATTTGAAAATTTGGGTACCAAAATCTTTTTATGCAATAACATCCTATTATGATTAGATTCAATAATGGAGGAACAAAAAAATGTCGAGTGATAGAATAGATACGGCGAAAGCTGATACTAAGAAAACAATTTCTGACATTGAGAACAAGGTCGCATATGCAAAGGCAGATTTAAACGCGGATGTAGAGAAGGTCAAGGCCAATTTCGGGCATGATGAGGCCGAGAAGAAGGCGGCTTACGCAAAGGCTGACATTAAGGCTAATGCTGAAAAAGCGAAGGCTGATGTCGAGAATAAGGTGGCACATGCAAAAGCTGATGTGGAGAAAGCAAAATCCCAAATAGGAAACAAAATATCTGATTATTGAATTAAATAATGGCGCAATAATTAATACTTGTGGGGGTGTGTAAATGGCAGACTTACTTTATTTGGCCGTAGTGTTCTTTGTAATAGCGCTAATACTTGGAATAATGGGAGTACGCGGTGCAGGCATATCGATGGAAATCGCCAAATGGCTGATAATCGTGTTCATTGTTCTGGCGGTATTAACGCTGGTATTGGGCGGTTCATTCCACCTGTTGGTATTACCGCTTGCAATTTAGGATTGCACATTTAGGATTGCACAATATCTGCCCTAAACGCATTATGGATAATGCTTAGAGGGCAATGGACGAGAATTATGGCGATCACATTAGATGGAGGTTTGAAATGAAAAAGATATTAGTGGCCATGCTCATTGCCACGATGATGCTGTTTGCTCTCGGCGCAGCAGAGGATGTAACGAAATCTACTACAACGACTAGCACAACTCCCAGCCCCGATGTTACCAAATCAACAACTACAACCAGTTCAGAACCAGGTCCCGATGGATCCAAATCAACAACAACCACAACCAGCTCGACTCCTTCCACCGAGCCTACAAGCACCACTAAATCAACGACTACGACTAGCTCGACTCCTGGCTTCGAGGCAACATTTGCAGTAGCCGGGCTTCTGGCGGTAACCTTCGTAGCTCTGAGGAGAAAACATTAGGATACCTTGTTTTTTGTATTCCAAAAGACAACGTGTGGTTTAGGTGAGACAGATTATGATAAGAAAACTTATAAAAATATTGTTCATGCTCGGGACTGTCATCCCTTTCTTGTGCCTGGTGAAAAAGATGCACAATCACCACCACAAGGAAAAATAATCAATTTTTAGCTGTCGGTAAAAAGCGCAAATAGGATAGCTAATTGTGGGAAAGACCCAGATTTGAATAGACTAATAACAGATTGGGGTGAATCATTTGAAGAAAGAAGAATTTATGCGGCAGATAGAGGGCTGCAAGCTTTCCGAGAGCTTTGATCAACGTCTTTTGGATAATGCTTCCGAGATGTTCGGCAAATGGGGTATGACCACACAATTGGACGAGAAGGAGCACCTTTTTGAAAGCTCTGGACTCGCACCAAAGACCGAAGACAGCAGTGCTCTGAAGAAAGAAAAGGAGGCGCTGCGTTGTGTGTGCGAGAAGATGATGAAGTCCAATCTGAACCGGAAAGACGCAGCTGTTATCATCAAGAATTTCAATAAGATCAGAGATCCGGGATTCGAGTGGGTCGAAGAGTGAATCGGCTCCCAAAAATTTGTAAATTATATAATACAGTGCACATAGACAATTCCGGCAGATTCGAGATGGGATTAAGATGTTCAGCATCTTATTCGTGATTTGCCGGCCCCTCCTCCTAATGCTTTAAGCTTATTTAGAAATTTGAGACACTATTTGAACAAAATGAACAAAAGCCAGGTGTTAAAATGAAATATAGNAAAATTTTGCTTTCAATGGCAATGCTTGCANCATGCATNCTAATNGGTATNGCATATGGACAAGACTCCCTGAGTGGTGCAAACGTCAGTCNCAGCCGCATAAATTCTGATCAGGGTCTGAGCGACATGCTGCAGTGGCTCGATCAACCGGTCTCCAGCTTCCCCTGGTATACTGCCAGTGATGCCTTCTACACCCAAACCTATAGCTACACCACGTTCTCGCCCTACACTGAGTATTATGTGCCCACCGGAACGACTGTAGTGAACGGGATAATCAGCAATCCGACCAAGTTCGACATAACGCAGAAAACGCCTTCCATTGTGTACTATGGTGCCGGTGTAGGGTTGCCGTACACCCAGTATGCATCCACAGCGTCATCCAAGACCAACGACCTCTGGGTTCAGGGAGCAACAAACTGGACTCAGTATGTGGTGAGCCCGGTCGGAACCTGGCTGCAGCTCGTCGCCTACGCTCCCGTTGAAGGACCCGCAGGCTTCTATGAGACGATCCAAACCGATACAGTCAGCTCGAAGTACAATACATATCAGTTCAACCAGGGTTATAACACCATGAACTTCAAAGCCGATCAGGTGGGAAGACATACGCTCTACTTTATAATTAACAGTCAGCCGAGCAACGTGGTCATTGTAGATGTTTTTGCCGAGACACCGACGGAAAGCAAAGTGACGAGCAGTTATCCGATTACAAGCCGGACGCCGGTAACCGTTCTTGGCAACGCCGCAAATCAGGATAGCTTCACCACGAGCAGAAGCTCATCCCAAACATCAGACGGCGTGACTACTACAAGCACTGCAAATGGCGAAACTACCACCACATCCAACGGCCTGACCACCGTTACGCCTGCCGGTCAATCAACTGCAACCACCGGCGGAACTTACCAAACAACAACCAGCTCGGATGGTACTACCCAGACAACGACGGGCTCACATTGAACTGTCGTTACCTCCATTTGATGCGAAATCAAGAGAGATGAGTATGCAAAAAATGGCGGACATACCTACTTTCGCCATATTCGCCATATGAATCTCTCGGCTGTTTGGAAAATTCGGGCATATCGAGAAGGAATGAGATTCAAGCGACTCTTGACATTCTTTCCCGACTTGCCTATCCCACCTCAAAAGAGTCTTCAGTTCATTTCGGAAATCAAAAAAAAATCGATAATTAAAAAGTCAGGTGTTAATATGAAATATAGCAAAATTTTAATATGTTTAGCGGCACTCGTTTGCCTTGCCGTTCCGGCAGGCGCACAGTCAGACCCGTTAGGTGCAGGTTCCAGCGACAGCGCAATGGGATCTAGTGGAGATTGGATTAGCCCCAATATGGGCCATGCGACCAGCCGTGCCAATTCGGATCAGGGGCTGGCCAGCATGTTGCAGTGGCTCGATCAACCCGTCTCCAGCTTCCCCTGGTACACTGCCAGCGATGCCTTCTACAGCCAACCGTATAGCTACACTACGTTCTCGCCCTACACAGAATATTATACATCCACCGGTACGACTGTCGTAGGCGGGATTATCAGCAATCCGACCAAGTTCGACATAACACAGAAAACGCCTTCCCGTGTGTACTACGGTGCCGGTGTAGGTTTGCCGTACTCTCAATATGCATCGACAGTATCATCCAAGACCAACGACCTCTGGATTCAGGGAGCTACAAACTGGACTCAGTATGTGGTAAGCCCGGTCGGAACCTGGCTGCAGCTCGTCGCCTACGCTCCCGTTGAGGGACCCGCAGGTGTCTATGAGACGATCCAGACAGATACAACCAGTTCCAAGTACAAGACATATCAGTTCAATCAGGGTTATAACACCATGAACTTCAAGGCCGATCAGGTAGGAAGACATACGCTCTACTTTGTGGTAAACAGCCAGCCCAGCAACGTGGTCGTTGTAGATGTGTTTGCCGAGACTCCGGCAGGAAAGCCTGTACACACGATGTCTTAGAAGTAACGCATCACTGAACTAAAAAAACGAGATTGATTGGAAATATATCGAGGCCGTTCGAGGCTCAACGCGATCAATCTCGCATATCTATTTTAGTTGATTTTAATCCTAAGCTTTGCATTTTATCGCACATGGCGCTGCTGCATGGCGATTAATAATGGACAATAGGCACCTTGCTTTGCGAAGGAAAAACGATAGTATTAGCCATGTTTCCACCTCTTTATCTAATTGATGGGGATCTCAGGTTTAATGTGATCGCTCAATAACTTTTATAAAGCATTTTGACAAAACGTTATGCTACAAAGACCTGTTAGAATGGGAAAAAAGAAATAAATTTTAGAGATGAGTTTGTTCAGGCAATGCGGGCGCTATGTCAATGCATTTTTATAGTCCTACTTCTTTTTTGGCTCACTGCTTAATTGACGCTTGAGTTCAGCCTGGCGTTCCTTTATCTCATCTTTTTCTGCCTGAGTTTTTGCTTTCGCTAATTCTATATCAAGCTGCTTAAGCTGTGCTTCAACATTGTCTGTCATATTCGAATCCTCCGTTTATATTTCTCTTTATAGTAGGACGCAATAGAATAAAAAGATTTTGGTACTCAAATGCAAAAGTTCCTCTATATATATACTGATAAACATTTAGTAATTTAAAAACATAGATCTAAACAGCATTGACTTTATCCGAACCTATTACCAAAAGTTGTGGCTGGTGATGTTATTTTGGAGATGATGATATTACCAAATGAAAGTCTGGTTAGGATTTTACCTAATATGTCAACAGACCATTGCGGTTTGCCGTTGACTTCAACCCTGTTACCATATGATGTTCCAACTCATTAGAAAAAAATGGATTCAAACCACGCCATTTGGGCGTGGCAGTTGACCTGGGCAAATCCGGTCAGTACCTCAATATCGCACCTATATTTCCGATGCTCACCAGGAAAGCGTCGTCCTCTACCAAAACTACCTCCGTTCCCGCATTTTCCGCCATCTCATAGAGGTTCTCCAGGCTGAGCGCAGCCGTTTCGCTGCCACATGTGGGACACTTCTCACCATCTGATTCGATATGATAGCAGCTCTTGCAGATCATTCCAGGCAGGACAAAACCCTTTGTGATCAAAAGGCTGTTCACTCTTCCATCTTTCAAGGCGTCTCTGACCTCAGATAGGCCGCAGGCCGCTGGGTGGCCGCGCAGCACGGCTTCCTTCAGCTTTTCGGCCAGCACCTTTTCTCTGGAACGCTCATCCTCGTCGGAACGCTCCTTTCCTTGCCTCAACAGGTCTCTTGAGGATACGTCCATAGATGCATCCACGGTTCCCAGGACCTTCTCCTTCAGAGCAAAAGGCATCATCTCTATCAGTTTGCCCTTGGCCTCACCGGGTCCCGCCACTACCAGGCCGCGCATCTTGGACAGATCTTCATTCTTCTGCAGATCTTCTATTAGCTGGGTGAAGAATGAATGTATCTGTCCGCTCCGGAGACGGTTGTAGCGCATCTGGCTCCATCCACCCCTCTTGTGCTTATTCATGAGGTCTATGGAAGCCTTCTCATCCGCTTCCAACTGATCGGACTTCACCAGGAAGAGTCGCGCCTCCTGGGAGTCGATGAGCAAGAGTCCGTAGTCCTGGTACTCTTCTCTCAGCTTCGCCAGGGGAAGAAGAAAGGGCGAACTACCCAAAACGACTTGNGGCTCCGGTTCCACGCTCACTCTGTAGATTTGCAGGAAGCCGCTAGGTGCCGAGGCAAAGATGACCCTGCCAAGCTCGCCTTTAACTGCTGGTGATGACAAGGCATGCTCGACCATGCCGAGCGTCTCTTCGAAGGTCGCCGACATGTCTTTGGGCAGAGCTTTCCGGATGGAACTCAGCCTTGATGCCACGAAGGATTGGTCGCTGTACCTGCCGATTGGTCCGAAATAAATTGTCANGAAGGTGTCATGTTCATCTTTTACATCTGCCAGAGCATGCAGGTCAATATCGGANAGNGATGTTATGTGGAAACTATCTTTTAGGGCTTCTCTGCCCATCTGGCCNAGAGAAAGCATGCTGTTTTTTGAGGATACATTATCAGTCTTCAGGATTTTCGATTCCGGCTCAGATATGATTTCTGATATTATAGATGTAGTCAGAGTCAT
>JGI24732J26686_1000834_pt1 | contig 14230 bp, 8 predicted proteins | sample EPASupsiteHSE623_FD_26686 | JGI IMG/M metagenome (IMG submission 26686)
CCTGGGATGCTGGCTGAGCCTGGATGGAAGGCGCTGAGTTTAGGGTCAGGGTTGCAATATCCGATTCTATCGAACCACAGATGTTGCCTACCATCACGCTATAGCTTCCCTCGTCCTCAGTGCTAACACTGGGGATGCTGTAGATGTTCCCGGTTGCTCCCACGATGCCCTCGCCATTCTTCATCCACTGATAAGATATGGGTTCGGTGCCATTGGCGGCCGCGTTGAAGGTTACAGCAGAGCCGATGCAGACCTCCTGGGAAGTTGGATGAGCCTGGATGGTGGGAACCTGGTTCAGAGTAAGGGTTGCAGCACTCGATTCTACTGATCCGCAGGGGTTGCTCACCATCACGCTGTAGCTTCCCTCGTCCTCAGTGCTAACACTGGGGATGCTGTAGATGTTCTCGATTGCTCCCGTGATGCCCCTGCCGTTCTTCATCCACTGATAGGATATGGGCTCAGTGCCATTGGCGGCCGCGTTGAAGGTTACCGCGGAGCCGATGCAAACTTCCTGGGATGCTGGCTGAACCTGGATGGAAGGCACTGAGTTTAGGGTCAGGGTCGCGATTTCCGATTCTACCGAACCGCAGAGGTTGCTTATCATCACGCTGTAGCAGTTGCATCCAGCGGTTCTGGAGACGTTTGGTATGGTATAGACATCCGAGTTTGCGCCTGCGATGCCCTCGCCATTCACCATCCATTGATAGGAGAGTGGCGGCGTCCCTGCCGCCGCTACGCTCAGGGTAACGCTCGATCCCTCACAGACAAGCTGCGAGGATGGTTGAACCCTGATAGATGGAATCGAGTTTACCGTCAGGGTTGCCCTGTTCGATTCCATCGAGCCGCAGTCGTTTCTCGCCATCAGGCTGTAATTACCCGCGTCCTCCGATCTCGCCTTTGAGATTACGTAGCGGTCCGAATTGGCTCCGTTGATCTCAACTCCGTTCCTCATCCATTGATAGGAGATGGGCTCCGATCCGGTGACCTCTGCGCTGAAGGCCGCCTCTGAGCCTATGCAGATCTCCTGGGACGCAGGCTGCACCTGAATCGAAGGCGCTGAATTCACGGTGAGGACCGCGATGCTGGATTCTGCAGAGCCGCAGATGTTGCTCACAACCACGCTGTAGCTGCCTGCATCGCCAAAGCTCACACTCGATTTGCTGTAGACGCTTTCGCGTTCTCCAGCGATTATCTGTCCATTCTTCATCCACTGATAGCTGAGCGGCTCCGTGCCCGCAGCGACCACGCGGAAGGCCGCGGGCGAATTAGAGCAGACTGCCTGGCCTGAAGGCTGAGCCTGAATCAGGGGTTTGGTGTTGACGGTCAGCATAGCCGGAATCGATTCAATCAAACCGCAGCTATTGCTCACCATCACGCTGTAGTTGCCGGCATCGGCAACGCTCGCGCTCGGTATGGCGTACACATTGGCATTAGCTCCGCGTATCTCCACCCCGTTTCTCCTCCACTGATAGACTAGAGTCTCAGAACTCATGGCCTCGACGCTGAAAGTTGCCGCCTGGTCCTCGCAAACGGTGAGGCTCTCGGGCTGAGCGGCAATTCCTGGTGATCCCGATCTTATCTTTATCAACCAGGCTTCATTTTCACCGGTCCTGGATTGTTTGACGTTGCAGCATCCCTTCTCTGGAGAATATGCACCGTAAGAGCCCGTTATGCCGGATATCAGGTAACTGCCATCGTCTATCAACTGCGCCGAATATGCTTTATCGTCCAGCTTTCCGCCATAGGTCTTATCCCAGACCTTTGCTCCATCCTGTCCCATCTTGATCATCCAGGCATCATAGCCACCCGCGCCATACGAACTCGTGGAACCGAAAAGGATGTACTCACCACCACTCGTTTTCAGGACTGAATCACCCTCATCGTCCAGAGGTCCTCCGAAGGTCTTATCCCAGATCTTGTTGCCCATCTCATCGGTCTTGACGGCCCAGATGTCGTAGCCGCCCGAGCCGTAAGATTTGGTCGAGCCGGCTAGGATGTAGCCGCCGTCATCCGTCTGCTCGGCAGACCATCCCTTGCTCCATGGATTTAGCTCGCTCTCTACTCCTCCGAAGGTCCTGTCCCATACTCTGTTGCCTTCCCCGTCGGTCTTGATCAGCCAGGCATCGTAGCCGCCGGCACCGTAAGAGCTCGTGGCACCGACGACGATATAGCCGCCATCGCTGGTCGGCAGAGCTAGGTCGGCCTCATCATCCAGCGGTCCTGCAAAGGTCCTATCCCAGATCTCATTCCCAAACTCGTCGATTTTGATAAGAGATGCGTCATAATTGCCATCGGAGCTCATAGATCGCGTTTTGCCGGCGATGATGTATCCACCATCAGCGGTCCGCCTGATCGAATTTCCCTCATCATCCAATCGACCTCCGAAGGTCTTATCCCAGATCCTGTTGCCGTCCCTGTCCGTCTTGATTGCCCAGATATCATAGCCACCAGCCCCGGTTGATCTTGTGGCGCCGGTGATGATGTAGCCATCGTCGCTGGTCTGCTGAACTGAGTGCGCCTTATCGTCTCTCAGCCCGCCAAAGGTCTTGCTCCAGATCTTGTTTCCTTCTATATCTGCATTTAACAGCCAGGCATCGTAGCCACCAGCGCTATCGGACTTGGTCGACCCGGCTATGATATAGCCGCCATCGCCGGTCATCAGGACGGACTGTCCCTCATCGTCTTCCGAACCACCGAAGGTCCTTTCAAGTTCTGTAGCGATGCATGGGGCGCTGCCAAGAGCTCCCTGGGCAAAGATCATCAGCATCAGCACGGCTATACAGGCTTTCAAGAATGATTGTTCGCAAAATTTTGCAGTCGTATTATTCCTCCGAGGGGATTAATCTGATAAATTCTCTACATTATGTCCGATGATTAAATAGAGTTTATTGTTTAATATTATATTTTGATCTCTTTGCATGGGTCACGTGAATCCTATCAGGCCGCATTTTTTTTTAAATTTCAATACCGTCCAATTTAATTTAATAATAATAGGTTAAATCTTTCTACCACTTGCATTTTTTAGTGTTCTAAATCCTTCTTATCGGTTGCTGTCGTAGGCTCTCTCCGAAACAGTCAATCAAATATTTAATTATGTCATAATGCATTATAAAAGAATAGGGAACTTTTTTTCCGAAATTTGGTTTAGAATCTTTAATCAGCTGTAAAGGCGCGACAAAATTTTAATAAATCCTTCATTTTATTTAATCAGTGATCAAAAAAATCCACAAGGCTTGAAGACTAACGATGGGTCAGTTAATAGAATTTGATCACGCGAATAAGCTGTGGCCTAAAATAAGACAAAAAGTAAGGCATGCATAATGCGCGAGGATTCAAGCGAAGCCTCCATCGCAAAGGTGCCTAATGTTCAAAAAGAATTTGAACCCCCCGATCTCAATTCCGAGACACCGTCTCCCACCCATTCCAGGCCTGCCGACACCTGGCTATCATCAGTTTTCCGCTGCAGTCGCCCTGCAGAGCACATGCTCTTGCACCCAGAAACTGCCCGGACTGCGTCACTGTCAATGAGGTTAAAAAATCAAGGAGACCTCATAGATAGTTCTTCCAATTCTCCGCAATTTTACAGAATATATATAGTTCGCGGCCATATTTGCCCGAAGATCAAAGAGCTTCCCAAAGTTAGATATCCTGCCATATCCTAAGAGCTATCTCGTTCATGGAAATCAATCTGCCGTGCCGCCTGGGCAAGAGAGAGTGGATGCACTTCCTGACCCTCGTCCTTGTTGTGCTGGCGTCCTACTTCATCTGGCCGCTGCTGGACGGCCTTGTTCTGGGGCTGGTCTTCGCCTATGTCGGCAGGCCGGTCAAGGACCTGTTTAAAAAGAACCGGCAGGCGGGCTCCCTTGCCGCAACAATTTGCATCGTCATTCCACTTTCTGCAGTCTTCGCTCTTGGCGTCATCGAGACAATAAACCAGATAAAGTGGCTGGAGATGCATCAGAGAGATATCATAGCCACCAGCTACGGTTTCATGTCCCGCGTGCATATTCCCCAGGCCATATTCGATGAGATCTCGCGGGGCATGGCCAATCTGATGGAGATCGGGCTGCATCTTTTAGCCGGGTTGCCTGTATTCGGCCTGGGCACTGCCCTGACTCTGGGGATCATCAACTTCGTGATATCGCTATGTGTCTGCTACTTCCTGCTGCTGGACGGGACGCGACTGAAGAATGCCGTCCTGGAATTTCTGAACCTAGAAGACATGGAATTTGAGAAGCGATGCCTGGCCAGGATAGACGGCATTTTATGCGGCATTTACACGGGCAGCATCTACACGGCCATTGTAGGCGGACTGACATCCGCGGCCATCTTCTATGTCTTTGGGGTTCCAAGGCCCTTCGCCATGGCCAGCATCGTCTTTCTGGCCGGAATGGTTCCCTTCCTTACCTGGCTCGTCTTCATCCCCACGGCCATCAGCAGATACGTCGAGTTCGGCCCGATGGATGCTCTGCTCTTCTTCCTGGCGGCCTCGATCCTGGTCCACGTGGCTGAGCTGGTCATCCGGCCTTACATCGTCTCCACCAAGTCTTCGCTCCATCCGCTGCTGGTGCTGCTCGCATTCCTGGGAGGCGGCCTGGTGGCCGGAATCAGCGGCTTCTTCCTGGCCCCGGCGATGATCGGCGTGGTGACCGGCATTTACCAGGTGGTGGCGGAGGAGCGAAAAGAGGAAAAAGAGCGAGCGGAGAATAAAACAGGGAGCATCGGTGCTGCAAACGCAATGCATGGGACGAATTAGCGGGCCTGCGGCTTCTTTCGGGTCCATGCTTTCGATTTTCTTCGCCATTTCCATTTTCTACTCAATTCTCGTCTCTGCAGCATTCTGCATCCTGCAACCCTATCCTGCCAATCCTATTGATCTTGCCACATAATCCTGTTTAGCGCAAAGATGCTGGCCATGATAATTGCCATTCCAAGCAGCTGTATTCCCATCAGATCTTCCTGAAGTACGACGTATCCCGCCACTACCGTGATCACAGGTATCAGATTCAAGAAGGCGGCGGAGATCGTCGCGCCCAGGCTCTTTACGGCGCGAACATAGAAGACGTAAGCCAATGCCGAGCAGAATACGCCCAGGAATACCAGGTGAGCCAGGGCGGCAGCGGAGACATCTGCCAGGGCAGGCCATCTGTCGACTTCCCGCATGACGAAGGGGATGAAGAGGAATATGCTGGCTGCAGATTGATAGAAGATCAGAGCGATACTGGAATAGGAATTGTCAAGTTGCTTATTTATGGAAGTGTAGGCCACCCAGCAGATCATGGCGCCGATCATGAGCAGGTTGCCGAGGAACCTGGCTGAAGTGAAATCCAGCCTGCCGTTGACGCTCACCACCAGCCACACGCCGATCATGGAGATGAGAAGGCAGAGAACCACTCTGGCGCTCACCTTCTGCCGGAAGAACAGGGCCTCGCTGATGAGCGTGAAGATGGGCAGGGCCGCGACGATCATGGAGGCGTTGGAGGCGGTGGTGTACTGCAGGCCATTGTTCTCCAGGACAGAGTAAAGGACGATGCCGAAGAGGCCGGAAGAACAGATGACGGCGAGATCCCTTCGCGTGATGCCGGGCAGCTCATGGGAATAGGCAATCATGGGAAGCAAGGCGGCTGCTGCGATGAACTGGCGGAGAAAGGCAATGGTTACCGGCGGAATCTCTGCTAGGATTACTTTCGTGCTGATGAAGGACAGACCCCAGAACAACGAGGCGAAGACCATCAGCAGCAGCGCCAGATAGTGCTCTTTCTTTTGTGCGTCGATTTTTTTCAATAACTTCTCGCCTTAGACATGAGAATACTGACCCATTAGCCGGATGCCATCAGCAAAAAGCCTTCTTGTTTGGTCAAGATTTGCCGGCAATTGATGATGCCTGCATTGCCTTGTAAGGTCAGCGCTCTTCGCTGATGGACGTATAGCGAAAACTATATATTCGTTAATCGTAGTAGTATCAGTTGGCAAAAGTCAAATTCTATTTTCTCCCTCCTACACCAAGACTTTTGCCTCCCTCCTTATCATGAACCGTCCGACTTTCGCAAAATCGTAAATACAATGCGCGCCTTACCGCCATTTGAATGTTGGATAAGAGCCGGCTTTCCGTTGTGGCAGAGCTGATCCGGGACCATATCACGCTCGACGGCATTGAGCAGTATTGCAGCGAGACGGGCGTCTGCAAAGAGGACTTCCTGGCCATCAGGCTCCGGGAGTGCGAGGGCGAGATCTTTGCCGTGGACGGCTCGAATGTGGCGGTCTGCGACTGGTCGGTGGCCAAGGTGAATCTGATTCGAGCAGGCTACGCCGTTTATCAGGGGCGGGACTGGCAGAGATCGGTCATCACCTACGACGATGTCTTCCTGGCCGACCCGAGGCTCATCGAGGAGCAATTTTCTCCCCACCTGGGGCGGCTAGGCCAGAAGAGTGCTGATTTCAAGGAATCGGACCTCGAACGGCTGTCCACTTATTTTCGCGAGCTGCAGGANTACGTCGCTCTGAACGAGGCCATATCAGAAGCCCATGCNGGAGACCTGATCCTCTACGATGGCAGCTTTGCTATCTTCGAGCCTTTGCGCAGCTGTTTGACTGTGATCTTTCGGAGGGCGGAGGAGAAGGGAGTTGGACTGCTGGCGGTGAGCAAGTCCAGCACCATCTCCTGGGGAGAGGGGATCACCCTGCCGTTCTTGCAGCATACCAGCCACGCGGGAAGCCTTTCGGCGCTTGGAATCGTCAGGTGCGTCAGGCCTGAGTATCAAATGGATTCGAAATTAAGTAATTATAATAATAAAATTAATTGAATATTTGGTGGTTCGATATGGGATTGTTTGATTGGCTTAAGAAGACTAGCAAGAAAGGCACGGACATATCAACAATATCAGAAAGAACTATCTCGCATCCATCTATTCCGTCAAGCCCGCAGATTTCCGAAACCGAAAAATTTATCTCCTTTATTGAATCACCATTATATAAAATTTCAGGATCTTTTAAGTTACAAATGGAAGGGTACAACGGTTGGGACGATCTCTTTGTAGCAGGAAAAGTAACAGAAAAACTACCTGGTTTTGATCTGAGATCAAGGCGCAAATTTAAGTTATACTATCATGGGTTCAACTGTTTTATAGTAGAAGCTAATAAAACGCTTTTTATAATTAGATCTGCTGGTGGTAAGAAAGTACGTCTCGAACATGAAGCTCTTGAGTCGATGCATATTCTGGACTTAGATGAAAAATGTGCAATTTTATCCTCAGAAAATTTATTAGCTTATCTCGATCTAAATACCGGCTTGGGAACATTATTCCAATTCAATTGGCGCCCATTTAGAGTCGCGATTGGAAAAGAGTATTGGTTAGTAAGCACGAGAGAGACTACCGAAGGGCCGGGGGAGCTTTATAGTTTTTCTTTAAGCGGAGAATATTTGTGGGGGTTGCGATTTAATGAGGAATTTGAGACCGCTTTTGGGATTATTAAGGCTACTGCATATCATTTATCCATCTCGAAAGATGATGAGCAGATTATCGTGTCGACAATGGATCGAGTATATCGCCTGAACCATAATGGTACTTTGATTTCCCGAATTGCACTTGCGGATTTGCGCGAAGCTGAAATCAAAATAGATGAAGCCAAACGTAGAGCCAATCTCCCAAAAAATCCACGAACAAAAGAAGAACGAATCCAAGTGATAGCTCATCAGATATCTGAACAGCTAGTGGGCGGAATGATAAGGTCAACCTCGCTTAATACTCCGCTCGCGGGTTTTATTTTAGATCCGATAACAGGCAATATATTCATCCTGGAAGATAAAGGTCGATTAACATCATGGAATTCACTAGGCAACCTGCTCTGGGCCTATTCATTTATTGAAGCTGGAAATTACATAGGACTGCTAGATGAATCTATTGTAATATCCCTAAAAACGGGCGACATCTTTTGGTTGAACCAAAGTGGTGAAACTCAATTTTCTGCAAAGCTGCCTAAGCAAGCTAAATCTGTTTTTGCGATTCCTGAGCAAGAAAAATATTTAATTGCTTGCGAAGATGGACGCCGGTACGAATTGGATAGACAGACTAGGGAGTTAATTCAGGGTCCAGAAGGTGATCGAGACATGGAATTATTCATGTTCCAAGATCGAATCATATTTTATGATAGTTATCTCTGGGCAGCCCCACCTGGCTCGTCCTGGCAAACATATCAACCGAAGAAGACGACTCATGCAGCCTTGGCCAAAGAACTCTCTCCAGACGATTTTGCGCCACAGGTAAAAATAAGCAAGGGATTTAAAAAGGCGTTAATGCTAAGCAATCTAAGTGGATATCCATTTTACCACTATGCAATTGATAAGAAGAATCGACGTATATGCATAGGAAAAAGAAAGGTAGAACTCACTGATAGAGAGCGAGAATTGCAGGACAAACTTTTCAAGACCAATAGTTTTTCTACATGGAATGAAGTATTATGCTATGATTTTTCATTGAGACTGTTATGGTCAAATTCATTTCTCTCTGAAATCACATCAATCTCAGTATCACCTGAGGGTGATGCAGTCTTTGTTGGGCTATGGGGTGAGGGTTTGGCTTACGATCCAGGTAAGCTTATTGTTTTGGATATAAATGGAAAGGAAAATCTTGCATTAGGCACTGCGGCAAATCCTACTGCAATTAATTTTAAGAACCCAAATCAAGGAAAACTTGATGTATTTCAAGGTTCTTCGTATTTGCTTCAACGTATTGATGTAGGGAAATGGAAAATAGAACCAGATTCAAAATCAAGTAATTCAGAAATGTCTGAGGATTATGGTGCAGGATTATACGAAGCAACTCTAGGCAATTACAGGATAAACAGACTAGGCAAAAAGAGCTATCAAATAGCCTATAATGAAGTGCAGCATGATCTTAAGACCCACGCTGCTATTTATGATGCAGTATTGATACAAAATTCAGAAAACATATTATTACGCATTGGAAACAAGACGGTTAGGGCGATCTCCCCTAAAATAGAAATACTATATGAGATTAAGACTAAAGGGAATATTAAGTCAATAACGACTGGCGACAATGGATTCCTAATTTTATCTAAAGAAGAAATCGTATTCTATGATTCAGATGGAACTGCAAAGTGGAAGCTGGGTTGCCCACCAAATTCAGAATATAACATTGCGGTCTGGCTAGAGATGCATAAATCGTTTTTCTGGGGAGCGGGGGATTGGAATTATTTCCAAATCAGCATAATCTCACCTGACGGTCAAATAAAGAAGAGCCAATTATTTAAAGAAGTTCCAGTCTATTCCTATTACCCACATGTGGATGTATTAGTGGATGGTTCTCATTTCATTTTGCAGACTGGTGGATCAATAGAGTGTTATGAGATCTGATGACTAAGGGAATTAATTTGAGGATTAAATGATGGATAAAAATTTGCTTAGTTCAATTGCAGAACAAATTAAGAGTTACATATCCCTGGAGAGTACAGCTCAATACTTCGAGGAAACCAAGGTTAATGATAATGACTTTACGAGAATAGATCCAAAAGAGGAGTTCGAGGGAGATATATTCGCAGTTGATGGAAGTAATGGTGTAATTTTCGATTTGGTTTCTCTAAAATATAACCTGATAAGGGCAGGATATGTTATTTATGATAAAAAAAATTGGCAAAAGACGGTTATATTTGACAAAATCTTTAAAGCAGATCCAGAAGACTACGGGGATCAGTTCGAAAGAGATCTAAAAAGACATTTCGATATCGATAGTTGTCTTGTTTTAGCCAAAACCGAGCTTGATCGACTTTCAACTTACTATAGAGAACTTCAAGAATATATAGCATTATCAGAAGCAATATCCGAGGCGAAAGCTGGAGATCTCGTGCTCTATGATGGAAATTTTGCATATTGGACAGATCCATTCAGAAAGGTTCTTGAGAGCATATCCACCCAAGCCGAAAATAAAGATGTAGATCTGCTAGCAATTAGTAAATCAAGCACGTTTTCTTGGGGCAAAGAGTATTCAAAACCATTTGTACTACATACGGGCCATGTAGGGAGTCAAATTATCTCAGATCATCCCTGGTATTTAAAATTGAGTAAGAAAAATATAAAACCAGAGCCTGAAGGGAAGAATTGGAACGGAACGATTTATGTTATAAAGCTGCATCAAGATTCGGAATTTGTTTTCAGACTTGACGTGCCGCACTATGTCTCAGATAGGATTGATGAGGCCTTAGGCAATTTAGTATTATACTCAACCTCGTCCGAGTGTTTGGGCTATCCACATGCTTTATTTAGAGCCCATCGAGATATTAGAATCACTGACCAAGAACGAATGCATGTCAATAATCTTCTCTTAGATGAATTAAGCATCAAAGGAGTCAACGACATACAAGTTCGCGGCTCATTAGATTATCATAGGGTTTTAGAAATGAAACAAGGACGGCGATTAATGTGAATACTGCCATTGACAAAGACCTATTATTGAAGGATAAAGAAATGACATCCGAAAGTGCATTATTAGAGAAAAAGATAATAACGGGAATGAAAACGACCACTTACAAAATCATCTCTAAAGATGTTCGAGAATTTCACTTTATAATTCCGTTTGATAAAAGAGTTGAATTAGGCGAGATTTTTTCCATCAAAGACAACGCAATTATGGATGATGAAATTACTTTCCTTGCAAGAATTACTGATATTCGACACGATTCAAACTATGAGGGAAAATGGGACACAGCGCTTAAAGGAACAGAATTCTTCGATGAGGATCAAATTTTCAATAGAGTTATAGCAGAGCCACTTGGATGCATAATTTTTGATAAAAAAAGTGGTAAAAAGGAGTTTAAAAAATCCAAGACTATACCTTCAAAATTCTCTGAGGTAGAAAAAGCACAATTTGAGGAATTTGAAGTCTTAAAAGAAAAAATAAGTAGCGACCTGGAGGTAGGCTACTTAAGAAATGGGAGCAAGGCTGTTGAAGAGATTCCTGTTGGTTTGAATAGCAAAATCATGGATCATCATATGGGCGTCTTTGCAACTACAGGTATGGGTAAGTCAAACTTCATGAAAGTATTTGCTGCATCTTGCATGAAACGGGCATCAAAGGGGATTTCTGAGTTTGGCCTCCTAATTGTTGATCCACATGGAGAATATCTTCTGGGAAATCGCAAAAAAGATTCAAAAGATATAAAAGGTCTTCTGCATTTGACAAAGTACAGTGGCGGCCTAAAATGTTACTCTACTGATAAAAAAAATGCATTGATACCAAACGTGGTGGAGATAAAATTAGGATGGGACGACATAAAACCTTCAGACCTTTTCGCCAGATACAACGACTGGAGCACGCCTCAAAAAGAAGGCATACTCTCCATTGAACGATCGATAAAGAGGGGTTCATTCCAAGGAAAATCCTGGCTCGAAAAAATAAAAGACGGAGAGAGTGTTGTATCAGCTCAATACCGAGACACTACGGTCGATGTCATCACAAGAAGAGTAGAAGATATTTTAGATCTTGATTACATAGATGAACATAGATCGAATGTCCGAGATATAATATCAAATCTTCAAATGGGAATGGTTACTTTAATAGACATGCATAGAATTAGCGAAAGAGATGAGCTTTTCCTACTATCGGTACTTTCACGCCATATTCTCGAAAGGTATAAGGATGATGATTTAAATGGTGCACGAAAGAATTGTCTCATAACCATCGAGGAGGCGCAAAGGGTTCTCGGTGGGGGAAATGGAAATATATCCAGGTTCGAAATGATTGCTAGGGAAGGGAGAAAGTTTGGAGTAGGGCTCTGTGCAATTACCCAGCAACCAAAACTAATCGACAAGCAGTTACTATCCCAATTCAATACGCTAATCATCATGGGGTTAGGAGATAAAAATGATAGAAAATGCTTAGAAGAATCAGCTAAGCAAGATTTATCGACTCTTGACGTAGAAATACAGACATTGGAAAAAGGAGAAGCTATAATAAGCACGCTAAATGTGCCATTCCCTATACCAATCACAATCCATTTGTATGAGGATTATTTAGAGCGGCTAAAGGAAAAAGATAATGCAGAAGGAAATCATGAGCCTAAGGCCAGGAAACTAAGCCGCCCACCTAAATAAAATGTCTTGAGATACATGAAAATAATTCATATGGCGGATTCGCATCTAGGTTTTTCTGCCTACAATAAGGTCGATCAATGGGGAAGAAACCTCGTAGAAGAAAGAGTCTACGAGGGTTTTGCCCAGGTCATAGAAAAGATAATCGAAGATATAAAACCAGATGTGTTAGTTCATGCAGGTGATGTATTCCATCACGTGAGACCAAAGATAAGGACGCTATATATATTTAAAAGAGAGCTGGAAAAACTGAGCAAAAAAGGGATTCCCACAATTATCATTAGTGGGAACCATGATTCTCCAAAAACGTCATCAACTGCCAGTCCTTTTGATTTATTTGAGGGCTTAGAGAATATTCATATAATACATAATAATGAATATCAGGCAATCCCGATTGGAGACCACCTTTTTCATTGTATTCCATTCTGCCTCAATAATGGTGCTTATTTGGAGCAATTCAGCAAAATAGAGCCTTCTGGATCTGATGTCCTCGTAATGCATGGTCTTATAGAATCGCTACGAGACAAGAGATTAAGGACCGTTGGTGAACATGAACTCAGTGATAGCTTTCTAAAGAGCTATTTTTCGTATGTGGCTCTAGGGCATTATCATAATCAAAAGCAAGTTGCAAAAAATGCATGGTATAGCGGATCTATTGAATATTTTAATTTTGGCGAAGCATCTGATAGCAAAGGAATTCTTCAAATCGACCTTAATTCCAAGAAAGTGGAGCAAATTGAAATTATACAAAAATATATGATTGATTTCCCACCAATGGATTGCAGCGGTTTATCTTCAATGGAATTAGCGGAAAAACTCTTGATTTTATGCGACAAAGAAGAAATTAAAGATAAAATAATTAGGATAAATCTCAAAAATGTATCGAGAGCTACACTCAAAGATATTGATCGGCAAAAGATAGCAAAACTAGGATCACCTGCATTATTTTTTAAAATAAATCCAGAATATATTGATGAAAAAGATAAGTCCGACGTACAATTAGATTCTACTCGACTCGACGAAGCTTTTGCAGGATTCCTTGAGGATAAATCGATAAAAGATTTTATGCCAAAAGCAATCAAAGAGGATGTCAAGGTCTATGGAACAAATGTTATGAAAAAAGCGATTTCAATACATAATACCGAGAGGCTAAATGCTTCTGAATAGACTTATTTTGCGCAATTTTAAGAAATATCGACGTGCATCAATCGAATTCTCAGATGGGCTTATGGGCATAGTAGGCAGCAACGGCTCTGGAAAGAGCACGATAGTTGAAGCTATAGCATGGGCTCTATACGGCAACAAAGCTTCCGCGATCAAGAGAGAGCTAATAAAAAATTCTCATGCATCTGAGAACGAACCAGTAGAAGTTACTCTATTTCTTAGACGGGATAATAACTATCTCAGAATATCAAGGAGCATGAAAGGTAAAAATCTTAGTCCGGATGCCACATTGTACATAAATAATGATCCGATAGCTTCTGGAACAAGAGATGTAGATCAGAAATTAGGAGAATTTCTTAATATCAGCTACCAGGACTTCATGAAGACCTTTTACGCCCGGCAAAAGGACCTGGACAACCTCCTGAAAGAGGGCGGCATGGGCAAGAGGGAGTATCTGCTCAAGCTGCTGGGCCTGGATGACATCCGGGAAGCCGCCCTGGATGAGATCAAGTCCGATCGGTCCAGGCTCGATGAGCAGAAGAACCGCCTCGCCGGTGCCCTGGCCGAGATCGGTGATGTCCAGTCTAACCTGGATGAGGCAGCGCGGAGCATCGTTTTGGCGGAGGGCGGTCTCATGGAGGCCGAGCGACTGCAATCGGTGAGCTTCGAGACCAGGCAAAAGCTGACGATAGAACTGAATGCTCAATCTGAAAAGAAGCATGCGAACGATATCCTGGAAGAGAAAAGATCTCGCCTGGCCAGGCAATCCGAGGAGACTGTGCAGGCCAGGAGAGAAGCAGAGAGGCGGCTGGCCGAGATCGAGTCCTCGCAAAGGGAGCTGGCAAGTCTGGCGACGCAGCTGGAGAGGTTGAAAGCCGTCTCGGAGAGTCTGGACCTTTTGGAGCCCAGGCGCAGGGAGCATGAAGAGACCTCCCGCCGCATCGCGGCCGCGGGCGCAAGCCT
>JGI24732J26686_1000839_pt1 | contig 14184 bp, 18 predicted proteins | sample EPASupsiteHSE623_FD_26686 | JGI IMG/M metagenome (IMG submission 26686)
TAGCTTTTTGACGGATGGGCTTCCCCTACCTGGAATGCCTCATCGGCATATCTTACATGGAGCGCATTTTTATCGGCAGTGGAATAGATTGCTACGGTCTCNATATCGAGCTCGCGACAGGCCCTCATCACGCGGATGGCGATCTCGCCCCGGTTTGCNATCAGCAGTTTTTCGAAATATTTCATTGCACCACCAGCAGAACATCGCCATTTTTGACGATATCTCCGGTATCAACGAAGAGCTCGGTAACCTTACCGTCAATCGGGCTGTGAATGGGATTTTCCATCTTCATTGCTTCAAGAACGATCAGGGTGTCACCTTTCCTGACTGCTGCACCCCGGCTGACNTTGACCTTAAGGACCATGCCCTGCATATTGCTCTTNATGCCGCCTTTAAANTCTCCCTGGGGTATCTTCTGCTGGGAGATGCTTGCCACTTCCACCGTATTGCCGCCAACTGATACGATGCGTACGGTAAATACTTCCCCGTCTACTTCTACTTCCATCTCGCTGGGGACATCAGTCTTAGGCTGCATGGCCATCTGCTTCTGGGGTAGCGGCTCGTTCTGTCGTTCACCTTTCAGGAATGCAGGGGCAATTGCCGGGTAGATGATATAGGTAAGAATGTCCTCTTCCTTTTTTACGAGGCCCGCTGCGGTTGCTTCTGCTTTCATCTTCTCGTACGATGGTTCCAGTAAGTCAGCAGGCCGTACGGTGACAACCGTGTCATTACCAATGATCANGTGACGTATTTTCTCACTGACCGGCGCCGGAGATTTCCCATAGAGGCCGTGAATATAGTCTTTTACTTCCTTAGTTACGTTCTTGTAACGATCCCCGCCAACGAGGACATTCAGGACGGCCTGTGTCCCGACAATCTGGCTGGTGGGAGTAACGAGCGGAGGATANCCGAGATCCTCCCGTACACGGGGTATCTCGGCNAGCACCTCATCCCANCGGTTCAGGGCATCCTGTTCCTGCAACTGCGACACGGTGTTGGAGATCATGCCGCCAGGAAGCTGGTAGATGAGGACATCGGAATCAACTCTTTCTGATATCGGGTTGACCAGGGCGCCATATTTTTCGCGTATCTGTAAACAGGTATTCCGCACAGGCCGCAGTCTCAGCAGGTCAATGCCGGTATCATAAGGCGTTCCTTTCAACGCGGCAACAATGCTTTCTGTNGGGGGTTGCGAAGTACCCATTGAGAACGGAGACATGGCCGTATCAAGGATGTCCACACCGGCTTCTACCGCAGCCTGGTAACTCATCGGAGCAATCCCGCTTGTTGAATGGCTGTGCAGGCAGACCTTAATATCTACGGCTTTTTTAATTCCCGTGATTAATTCCCGCGCCGCTTCGGGCATAATGAGGCCGGCCATATCCTTGATACAGATTGAATCGCAATCCTGCGCAGCGAGTTCTTTTGCCATTTCGATGAAGGTGCTGGTATTATGGACNGGGCTCGTTGTATAGCAAATGGTGCCCTGCAGGTGTGCACCGGCCAACTTTACCTGGTCCATCGATCGTTTCATATTACGGATATCATTTAATGCATCAAAGACCCGGAAGACATCCACGCCATTTTTATGAGCTGCTGCTACGAATTTATCGACAACATCATCGGAATAGTGCCGGTACCCGACAAGGTTCTGGCCCCTGAGGAGCATCTGGATGGGAGTGCGTTTGAGTTCTGCTTTGAGTTGACAAAGGCGGTCCCATGGATCATCGTTTAAAAACCGGATGCACGTATCGAAGGTTGCCCCGCCCCATGCTTCAACGGAAAAAAAACCGCACTTGTCGAGTCCCTCTGCCAGCGGAATCATGTCCTCTGTCCGGAGTCTCGTGGCGATAAGCGACTGGTGCGCGTCACGGAGTGTGGTATCCGTGATTTTGACTTTGTGAGGAGCGGCGGAGTACATGGGTTGACCTCTGCGGGACAATTCTATCAGATTTAGCCTCTCAAAAATTCATCAGGAAAGTATAAAAAATGCACTAACGGGAATTATGGCGATGACTGCTGCGCATACCGCAAAAAATGCAGCAACAAGTTCTCCCTTATCCCGGGTAAAGACCGGAACGCAGGTTCCGCCATGGACGTAACCCCTTATGGCCAGAAGTTCTGCTGTGTCTTCTGCCCGCAGGAGCGTCTCATGGATAAGAACTCTGCCGACAGGAATGATACTCTGTAAACCGGATCGGATTCCTTTCATTCGCTCTGCAGCGAGTATCCGGTCAAAATCGATGGCAAGTGCGTTCAAATTCTGTAGCGCCATCTCTGCGAGCATACCGAGTTCGAAACCATTGCGTTTTCCAAAGAGCCAGCAACCGAGATTCAAAAATTCCCCTCGTTTCTGCCCGGAAAGAAACCAGATCCCTATGAGAATGACAACTATCATCCGGAAGAAATATGAGAGTCCGCCCCCCCCGGTGATTTCAAGTATCATGCCAAAAACCCCGATAAGTGCTATGGAGGGGAGGACAAGCCGGTATTTCAGCACTAGGTGGAAATTCGGAGTAAAGATCATCCACCAGAAAAATGCTGCAATAGCTCCTGTAATGCTGGAGAATGCTATGAGAGACAGGAGTGTTGCCACCCCGGTTCGCAGCCTTATGTCCTGCATGCCGCCTCTATGAGATCATCGGGAGATAGGTTCATGGGAATTTTGCCTGAGGCAACCATTGTTCTGATCAGGGATGGTATATGATGCCAGTTCTGAAGACCTTCAGGTGGTGAACCGCAGTACCTGAGCCGGCCGTCTTCAATTTCCCAGATGTGCCCTACCCGGGGAAAGATTGCCTGTTCATGGGTAAACAGTATGGTAATGCCATGAGAACATCCGGAAAGGATGTTGCATATGCGCTGTTTCTCGCAAACATCGAGTGAACTGAATGGTTCATCGAGGATGAGGAGATCGTACTGGTTTGCAAGGACACAAGCAAGGTGGAGACGCTTCAATTCGCCCCTGCTTAAGCGGAAGGGATCATAATACCTTTTTGCCTCGAGATTGATTGACGAAAGTATGACTGTCGGGTCAAGACCCCATGATTCACATTCTTCACCGACCGTTGTTCCTGTTATATGGTATTCGGGAAACTGGAACGAGATCATGAGCGAGGAAACCCGGTCACGAACGACCGAGCCTGATGCTGCGGAAAAAAGGCCCGCCATCATGAGTGCGAGCGTGGATTTTCCGCTGCCTACATCACCGCTGATGAGGTGAACCCCTTCCGTGAAGCTACCTTCCGCTGATAGATGCCAGTTTCCGCGTTTTATTTCTACACCCTCAAGCCCCAGTCTCATGCCCTGCACTTCCATGCAAGTGGATAAAACGGCGACTCTTTAAGTGCTGAAAAGACCCGGTCCGGTGTCCCGGAAAACCGGACCCGGCCATTTTCCAGAAATATGACGTGATCGCTCAATGAAGCGGTTTCCATATCCTGCGTACTACGGATTATGAATGGTATCTTCGAATTGCGGATAATCCCGTCTGTTGACTGCATACACCGCGCATCCATGTGCGAGTCACATTCATCCAGAATGAGAACCCGGGGATTCTGGATCATTGCTGCTGCAAGAGCAACGAGTATTTTTTCGCCCCCGGATAGTTCCCTCACCGGTCGATCTGACAGCCGGGCAATCCCGAACACTGTCAGGATCTCATCCATGCGCTGTGTGATCTCTTCAAGGGGGCAGTGACGGAAGCGGAGCGAGGATGCAATTTCATCAGCAACAAGCTCGAACAGGAAATTGCAATCGGGAAATTCATTGACCCAGCCGATCTCTGACCGGCGTGGTTCCGTACCTTCAATGAGGATTGTACCCGTATCCGGAAGAAAAATGCCGGCACAGAGTTTCAGGAGCGTGGTCTTCCCGCTGCCATTTGCTCCGATAATTGAGGTAACTCCGGTTCCTATAGTGAGTGACTCAATCGCCAGGGTACGATAGCTGATATTTTCAATGCGGATCATGAGAGTTGCTTTCCGATAAGATAGGCGGCAGCCGCTTTGATCACGTCACCAGGGATAAATGGCAGCATGCCGGTTACGATCGCCGGGATAAATCCGAGTTGCAGGGAATACATCAGCCAGGTGATCCCAAAAAGATAGATTACAGCGGTTGCAGCGATGATCCCAGCAATCCGGATCACCTGTGACTTGTGCTCATAAGCAAGACCAACGACAAGGCTTGCGAAGATAAATCCAATGAGGTAGCCCCCGCTGGGTCCGAGGAGCACACCAATTCCTGCCATGCCGTTATGGAACAGGGGCAGGCCCAACACCCCCAGGATCACGTAGAGCATTACCGGAATCGCACCGTAACGGTGCATGATGATCCCGGCCAGTAAGACAAAGAGGGTCTGGATCGTAAAAGGAATGTTTCCAATCGGAAGAGAGACCCAGCTGCCCAGTGCAATAAGTCCGATAAATGCTGCGGAATAGGCAATAATCCGGGATCGCTGCAAATCACCAAACATCGTCAACCACTAAAAAAATGATGGTTGACAATAAAAAAGTGTTCGTTTATTGTTGGTAACAATCGCCGGCGATTACCCGCTCCAGTTTCCCATTATCCTTTCGGACAATGAGCGCGCCGAATTCGTCTATATCTATCGCCTCGCCTTCAAAACTATTCCTGAGGGTCCGTATCTGGACACGGTTCTCCAGTGTGGCTGAGAGGCTCTTCCATTCCTGGGTGATCGCATCATACTCGCCGCTTTCCACCAGTTGGTACCGGTTTTCGAACTCCTTTAATATCCTCGCCAGGAACGATGCCCGGTCAATCTCGTGGCCGATTTCTGCGCTGATGGATGTGATATCCCGCTGGAGGTCAGCGGAAAAATCCTTGACCGGGTTATTGACATCGATCCCGATACCGAGCAGGCAATAATGGACCGTGTCTGCTTCTGCAGCCATCTCGAGGAGCAGGCCGCCAATTTTTTTCTTTCCTATGAAAATATCATTGGGCCATTTGATCAATGCCCCAATCTCGAATTCTTTCCTGATTGCCCGTGCAACAGCCACAGAACCCGCCATCGTGATCATAAAGATATGGTCGATCGGGACCTGGGGTTTTAAGATCACGGTGATCCAGATCCCCCCGGAAGGCGAGATCCAGGCTCTTCCCATCCTCCCGACGCCACCGGTCTGTTCTTCAGCAATAATTACTGTGCCATGAAGTTTTTTCAGGTCTCCTTCTGAACAGAGCTGTTTTCCTATACTGTTTGTCGATGGTGTGTGCTCGAAATACCGGAGGTTTCTGCCAAAGACCTGGGTGTGGAGTTTCTTATGGACCTCGTAGGGCAGGAGTTTGCTGCTGGAATGCACGAGCCGGTAACCTTCCTTCTGGGATGACTGGATGTCATAACCCATAAGCCGGAGTTCCTTGATGTTCTTCCAGACCGCCGAGCGGGTGACGCCCAGCTCGTTGCTGATTGCTTCTCCGGATATCGGCGCAATGGCCCGTTCAAGAATCTCAAGCACTTTGAATGCGGAATTCTGCATGGAATTTACCGCCGTGAATCACTTTGTTCTGAAGGCAGGGGACAGGGATCTTTACCACAGACCTGCTTGATGATGGCCGACTGGTTTTCCATCAGGGTAGCAAGATCGAAGATGCCGGTGATATCGACAATACCGATTGCCCCTATTGCATTTCCGTCATTATCCCTGATAGGAGAAACCGTTACAGGGACCCCCTTATATGCACCACTTGTGGGGACGATCTTTATCATCCGGTTTGTTGAGATTGCCTCCATAAGGATCGGGCCGTTGTAGTTGCGATCAATCACTTTTCCATCTTCAATACGTATACCATTTTTATCACGTGATTTGGCGGTAACCGGCAGGTGGTGGATCAGTTCGTGGACTGCAAGGACAACAGGTTCGAGATCGCCTGCATCAGCGCTGCAGGACAAGGTGTAATGGTGCATGGAACGAGCCTCATATGTCTGGTGATTTTCTATCTAGATGAATATTGTGTATGTCGATATGCGACTCTGGTGGGAGAAGAGCCAAAAAAGATAAAAAATCCGGGTCTACAGGTTTGCCTGCAACCCCTCGCAACAGAATTTTTTTAAGAAATTTCGTGAGGGATATTCGTGAACACTGGTGATGACNATTTTTCCTTTTCCTAACTGTTTTTCTATGATCACATCAGCCGATTCTGCTTTGCCAATGCAAATCCCGTCATGGGATATGAACGAGCCATCACACTCGATACAGCNGTGATCGTAATCTTCAATCAGGGCAATCGTATCGGATGAATCATTGCCATCAATCCGCCGGGGATGACAGTCGTGCCGGTAGGTAACGCTGAAAGGAAGCCAGTCATAGACATCCGGTTTTTCTGTTGATGCCCCGAAAACAAGGAGATTTCCGCCATTTTCAACAAATTTTTGGATTCNTGGGGAAGAGGCACGGAGCGCCGGGAGAAGATTGGAATAGAGGTGATTTGCAAATCCTGTTGGTATTATCAGGCANTTGAAGGTCCCCCGGTAGAACGGAGCTGCAAGCATATAGGGAGTGACAAGTTCGCATGCAATCCCGCANTCCTCGATATACCGGTTAAAATGCTGGGAAGTCCCCCACACGAACCCTGCNCGNCAANTCACCCCTTGATCACTCCCAGGGGGGAAAGGCGNGCGACCAAGCGGGAAATCCCCACATCATGCACAACGTTTACCACTTCATCGCTGGATTTATAGACATCCGGTGCTTCATCGGCAATTGCATTCTCGCTGTGGGCCCGCACGATAATTCCCGCTTTCAGCAGATTTGCGGTAATATCCTTGCCGCTCAGCTTCTTTTTTGCCTGGGTGCGGCTCATGATACGCCCTGCTCCGTGACAGGTACTGCCAAAGGTCTTTTCCATCGCAGTCTTTGTTCCACGCAGAACAAAGGATGATGTTCCCATGCTGCCGGGAATAATCACCGGCTGGCCGATCCTGAGCAGATCCGCAGGAAGATCTTCCGAACCGGGACCGAATGCACGGGTGGCACCCTTGCGATGGACGCAGACTTTTGTCGGTTTTCCATCAACCTGATGGTCTTCGAACTTTGCAACATTATGTGCCACATCATAGACCAGTGGCATGTCGTCATACTCGATCCGGAACATCCTTGCCAGTACCTGCCGGACGGTATGAGTGATGAGCTGCCGGTTTGCCCAGGCATAATTTGCCGAGGCTGCCATGGCACCAAAATAGTCTTTCCCTTCAGGAGACATGATAGGTGCACAGGCAAGTTGCCGATCCGGAAGTGTAATATGATATTTTTTAGTTGCACTTTCGAGCAGTTTCAAGTGATCGGTGCAGACCTGGTGCCCGAGCCCCCGCGAACCGCAGTGGATCATGCAGCAGACCTGACCCAGCCGGATACCGAATGCCTCGGCAGCAACGGGATCAAAAATCTCACTGACAACCTGCATCTCGAGAAAATGGTTGCCTGATCCCAGCGTTCCTCCCTGGGGGACACCCCGCTGTTTTGCTTTTGCAGAAACCACACGACTATCAGCCAGTTTCATAAACCCGCCATCTTCGCACCGGAGAAGATCGTGGGGAGTCCCATATCCTGCATCAACCGCCCAGCCTGCCCCTTTTATCATCATCCCATCGAGGTTTTTTGGGGATAGCGTGAGGAAACTTTTTCCTCCCACACCGGTAGGAACTGCCCTGAAAAGTTCTTCGATAAGGTCACGGCGTCCGGAAATATCTTTCCGCTCCAGGGGGGTGGTGAGCAACCTCACCCCGCAGTTGATATCAAACCCGACGCCTCCGGGAGATATAACCCCTTCCTCAAGTGAAAATGCCGCAACGCCCCCGATGGGAAAGCCGTATCCCCAGTGAATGTCCGGCATGGCCAGTGAATGCCGGATAATCCCGGGCAGGGTTGCTACGTTTGCCAGCTGCTGGATTGCGCCGGATTCCAGGCTGGCTCCTAATGCTTCAGAAAGGAAAAATTTTCCCGGAACTCTCATGCCCGGGACAAACCCCACCGGTATTTCCCATTCATTTATACCGGTTTGTCGCACACCGTCAAGCATCAGTCTTCTTCCTCATGTTCTGAATAATTGTATTCAAGGATATACCTTTGATTATTTACTGGTCTTTCCCATTTTTTATGTTTNGATCTATACATCAAATAAGATATCCAGCATATATCCGTTCGCATCTTTCTGGATTATTAATCCAGAATAGGAAATCCCTTTCACTTCAGTNCCGGATGAATGCCGCANTGGATCAAATAATTCCCCTTTGAGAACTGCGGTCAGGTCCAGGCCATCGATTATTATATCCGCTTNAGAAAAAACCAATCCTTCAACTTCNGCNATAAAGAGNACTTCAGAGAGAAAATCGATTAAAAGCGATTCGATCGTATCTGATTCGATCCGTATCTCTTTTGTTATTCCAACNTTCCTGTCTGTTCCGTACACAACCTGCATAAGTGCGAGGAAGGCATCGGNAAACAGGGCATCAAGNGTCAGTGCCCGTGCCCGTATTTTGACATCCGCNGTATGAGAGATCTCTTCAAAACTCATCAGTATTCGTGCCTGGCCAGATCGTTATCATCAAAGAACGGTATCATTTCCATATGGATACTATGCAGGAACCGTGCCTGGTGGATAGATACATAGATGGTATGATTTCCCGCTTTTAAGAGAAGGTCTGTTTTTTTCGGTGGCTTTACCTGGACCGGTAAAAGAATCGGCCCACCGCAGGATGTACTGATACGAAAATCACAGTTCCGCTTATTGATAAAATCGATAACTTCGGGAACAATAGTGACCTCGCTTAAACCAGCGCGGTCATGAGAATCGGAATACATGATGCTATAATCATAGGAAGGATAGGGTAAAAACGGTATTGGATCAGGTGCAATGGTCAGCAGACGCCGACAATCCTGACCACAATGTCGTAATATTTTTCCTTGAGTTCATAGCTGTTCACTCCATCAGCATTTCGTGTTGCATGGAGTATACCAATCCGGGAAGCAATGATGCCAACCATGGATGCGATTGCATGGAAAGTTACAACAAACTGCTTTTGCAGTTCTGCAACAATTTCTGCAATGGTGATGGATTTGATCTTTACAAAGAGCCTGAGTACTTCACGCCGGATTCCTGTCCTGTCCCGGGAAAGGTAGGATCGCAGGCGTCCTTCAATGACTCTCTTGATCTCTGAGGGAGATCTCATAGTTTTAGTGTCAAAGTTCCAGGTATATATATTTATTGAATTTGTGCGTTTTAAAATCGCAGATTGAAAATCCAGCCATTTTTAAAAGGAACAATTTTTTTCTGCGAAATTAAAAAAATTGCAAAAAATTGGAGAAAAAAATGCAGCAGATGTCACCATATTCAAATACGATCTATTGCGACTCTGGTAACTATTTAATTGTCGATTGACAGATGATTATGACATGGGATTTATCAAATATGATATTGAAAAATATTCACCAAAACAATTGGTGATAATCCCGCTCGTAATTCTTGTAATCGCTCTGATACTGCTAGCTCTGAATATGGCATCGACAGGAATGCCAGTGACTCCGGGTATCGATTTTTCCGGAGGGACAGCGGTTACGGTATTTTCATCCGATACGCGGGATCAGATTCAGGCAACCTTTTCTGAATATCCGTTAATCGGTATCAGCGAGGGTGTGAACGACGGAAAATTTTTGAAATTCAGTTCAATGGATGATGCAAAATTCAAATCGCTGACATCCTTGATCACCCAGAAATATCCGGATGCAAAGATTGACCAGATCGGGGAATCTTTTGGGAAAACNCTGCAATACCAGGCTCTTGTGGCATTGTTATTTTCCTTTATCGGTATGGCAATTGTAATTTTTCTGGCATTCAGAACCTTTGTTCCGGCAGTTGCGGTCATTCTTTCAGCGTTTGCTGACATGGTGATGACNGCAGCGGCAATGAATATCGTTGGAATTCCGCTGNCCCTGGGAACCGTTGCAGCACTGCTCATGCTTATCGGGTATTCTGTTGACAGTGATATCCTTCTTACCAACCGTGTTCTGAAGCGGCAGGGAAAACTCAATGAAAAACTTGCCGGGGCATTTAATACGGGTATCACCATGACGACAACAACGCTTGCGGCAACCATTGCGCTGTTTCTCGTTTCATGGTTTGGCTCGGTGCAGATACTCATGGAGATATCCGCGGTTCTTCTTATCGGGTTAGTGTTTGATATCCTGAACACGTGGCTGACGAATGCCGGCATCCTGAAATGGTATGCCCAGAAAGGTGGTGTCAAATGAATACCTCTGCGTTAAAGGCACTCGTTTCTGACTGGCGGGTTGCCATGCTCATCATCCTTGTCATTCTTTCCGTAGTGGCGATATTTCCTCATTACGATCAGAATGGGAATATGGTCTCGAATATCCAGTACGGCCTTGATCTCCAGCAGGGGTCGTGGTTGCAGCTGGAATTCCGCGCGGAAGTNGTAGGTTTTACTACCGATCGCTCTCTTGAAGAGTTCATNACGGATTTATCCAANAAACTGGATACCGAAGTGATACTCGTTGATCCGACACATCTGGAGATACGGAAATATTATTCNCAGGAAGCGCTCGAACCCATCTTTACAGCAGCGGGAGGAAAAATCAATACGTACCAGCAGGGAGTTTCAAAATCCACTGCCGAAGATGTCAAACGTATTCTTGAAAACAAGATCAATACCCTTGGAACCAAGGATGCAAAGGTCAACACCCTGACCGGTATGAATAATATCGCCCGTTATATCCGTGTCGAACTTGCCGGTGTGGATATGAAACAGGCGCAGGAAATTGTCGGGAAGCAGGGGAAATTCGAGATCCGTGTCCAGACAGTAGGAAACCAGAGCGAACATGTTCTGTTTGGCGATGCGATCACCAGTGTCGAGAATCCCTCCCAGGTGCCTGCCGGCAGTGATCACTGGGGTGTCGGGTTTACCTTAAGTGATTCCGGTGCAACCGCATTCAGAAACGGGGCAATAAAATATGGGGCAACTGTTGATCCGGCAAATCACTACTTAGTGATGCTTCTTGACAACAATACCGTCTATTCAGCCCCCCTATCAGAGGACCTTGCCGGAAAACTCCAGGCCGGGGATATCCGGCAGCTTTATGCTTCGACCGGGATGGGCAAAGCCGGAACCCAGCAGGCAACAACTCTTGAAATTCACCTCAGAGCAGGAGCCCTGCCTGTTGATGTGACAATCGCCGGTTCCGGAGGAGTATCTGCCCCGCTCGGTGAACGGTATAAGACGATGGCACTGCTGGCCGGTATCTTTGCTCTCATCACCGTTGGCTTTGTAATCTATTTCCGCTACCGTGAACCCAGTATTGTATTGCCCATGGTATTGATCAATGCCTCTGAAATTGTCATCCTTCTCGGGATTATCAGTCTTATCAAGTTCCAGCTGGATCTTCCGACCATTGCCGGTTTAATTGCGGTAGTAGGTACGGGTATTGACCAACTGGTCGTGATCACGGACGAGATCCTGCATGAAGGAAAGGTACCTTCACCGAATCTCTACCTCAAGAGACTTTCGCGGGCACTGGGCATTATTGTCGTTGCCGCAGCAACGGTAGTGATTGCAATGCTGCCCCTTGCGCTGATGGATCTCTCCACGCTCAAGGGATTTGCCATTATCACGATCCTCGGTGTGCTCGTCGGAGTTTTAGTCACCCGTCCGGCATACGGCAAGATCATCATGCAGATCCTCTCCAAGTAACAATACCATAGATTTATCTTTTTTTTAATCGACTACTCTTCCGGGTATGTTTAATGAGCAAACCAGTGTTGTTTGATTTTTTTGCCACATGGTGCGGACCCTGCAAAATGCAGACGCCCATTTTAGAAGAACTTGCAAAAAAAATGGGTGACTCGGTTGATATCCGGAAAGTTGATGTCGACCAGAACATGGAACTTGCAGAAAAATACGGGATCCGTGTTGTCCCGACGCTCATCATCGAAAAAGATGGGAAGGTTGTACAGTCCATGGAAGGTGTGACGGACCTGTCAACCCTTGAAAAACTCTTGAAACCTCTGGTGGAATAACGTGAAGATAGGGATTGTCGGGGGAACGGGCGATATCGGGGAAGGGATGGCGATGCGGCTTTCTCCAATCTTTGATGTTGTTGTCGGATCCCGGGAGATCGAGAAGGCTGAAGCGACCTGCAGGATGGGTTCTGAAACCCAGAAAAAACGGGGCGTGAACTGTTCGCTCACCGGTGTTACAAACCAGTCNGCCATTGATGATGCNGATATTGTGATTCTTGCAATTCCTTTCAAGCATCTTGCGGGCACTCTTGAAACANTGCACGGATTTGAAGGAAAGACGGTTATCAGTCCGGTAAATCCTATGGAAAAACGTGATTTNTTCACGTGTGTTCCACCGGCCGAAGGATCGGCGGCACTCATGATAAAAAGACTCCTTCCNGCGAGTGCAAAAATCTGTATTGCGTTCAANACTATTGCAGCCAACAAGTGGAAGGCACTTGATGAAGAATTAGCATATTCCGTACCGGTGTGTGGCGATGATTCTTCTGCAAAACATGAGGTAATGGATATTGTCAATAAAGTGTCGAAGCTCCAAGCATTCGATGCCGGCCCTCTTGCAGCGTCCTGTATGGTGGAGTCGCTCACGCCGCTTCTTCTCAATATCGCGCGCTATAACAAGATGAGAGATGTCGGTATCCAGTTCCATTAAGGTCCGGCATATTGTCCGGTCCCTGGCCGGCCATTATGGTACGATAGCCTGGTGGCCGGGAGATACTGACGAAGTAATGATTGGTGCCATTCTGACCCAGCAGACCCGGTGGGAGAATGTTGAACGTGCGCTTCTTGAGCTTCAGGAGAGAAGACTGAACACCATGCGCTCGTTATTTTCTGCCGATAAGCAGGATATTGAGGACGCAATCCGGTGTACAGGTTTTTTCCGGGTAAAGGCACAGCGCCTGCAATCCCTTGCGTCTCATGTCATGGAATCCTATGGCAGCGTGGACCGGATGAGGCAGGTCAACACAGAGAAACTCCGTGAGGGTTTGCTCAGTGTCAAAGGAATTGGTGAAGAGACTGCCGATAGTATCCTCTGTTTTGGTTTTTTACGAACCAGTTTTGTGATTGATGCGTATACGGAAAAGATCGTGCGATGCGCAGGTGTGCAGGATAAACGGCAGGAATTAAAACCCCTGTTTGAAAAAGTCCTGGCCGGTGACCCGGATGTGTACCGGCAGACTCATGCTCATATGGTTGAATATGCAAAAGAATTCTGTGGGAAAAAGAGGTGCAGTGAATGTATTCTGGTGAATTTGAACGGATAGGAAAACGGCTGTTTGCCGAACATCTCGTGGGCGGCAACTTTGGCAATATGAGCGTGAGATCCGCAGATGGTGGTTTTTTTATCAAGCGCACAGGAACCTGTCTCGATGTTGCTACCGAACTGGTGCATGTACCGCTTTCGGGCGATGCACCCATTGATGCTTCCAGCGAGTACCGGGTGCATCGTGCGGTATATGCCACAACAAACCATAACGCGATTGTTCACGCCCATCCCCCGTTCGCGGTTGCTGCATCGCTGGTCATGGACGCGATTGTCCCGGAAGATAGTGAAGGGGTTATGTTCTGCCCGCTGATTCCTGTTGTAACGGGTGCACCCGGCTCGCAGGAAGTTGCAGATAATGTTGCGCGTGCCCTTTCCACTTCAAAACTGGTGATTGCCCGGGGACACGGCACGTTTGCCGCGGGTGCAACGCTCGATGACGCGTATGTGCTGACTTCGCTTGCCGAGCATTCCTGCCGGGTGCTCGCGCTCAAGCGGCAGTTTCTCTGATTATTTGCCCCATCAGTGATGATAGTGTTCATCCTTTTGGGGGCTTGTGGGGCATCAGCCCCATCATGATATCTGACAAGACCGTCTTTCACCAACAATTCCTTTTTCCTTCAGGTTGTGTTGCTCCCTGTAGCAATTATGCGAGTACCTTGGCCGGATGAAAAGGATTCGGGATTATTATCACTCCAGCCATCCAACGATTTTTTATCCTCCGTGATCGTACAACCGGTTACTATGAAAAAGATTTACCTTATAATCGGCTGCCTCTGCGTGCTGGCATTCGCGACAATGCCAGTACAGGCATTTACGATGAAGTCTCTCACCATCACGCTTGCACCGGATGGCGATGCAGAGAT
>JGI24732J26686_1000853_pt1 | contig 13967 bp, 12 predicted proteins | sample EPASupsiteHSE623_FD_26686 | JGI IMG/M metagenome (IMG submission 26686)
CAGGATGGTTCAGTTATTACGTCACCTCTGATTACACGTTCCCGGCCGCACTCTGGATCATCGTTTCCATCATGCCCTGGCTGATGCCGCTGCTGTTCTGCGGTGCCGGGATGAGTACGAGATTTGCACTTCGGTCGCGTACCCCTGTAGTGTACCTGAAAGAGATGTAACCGTATGGCAAACCTGAAAATATCCCATGAAGAAGCAATTCTCCAGATTACTGAAATGGAGGGACTCTCCGGGTTATTGCCATTCAGGGGATTTTTTCCTGAGCGCTTTTCCCGGTACAGAGAGTACTCATTGCCCGATTGAATTACCTGATATGGTTGTATGGATAACCGGAATGTATGAAAGAAAAATCCGGCATCCTCTACTCGCTGGCTCTCTTCAAGCAGCGGTACACGAGGGGGACTTCATGGACCCAGATCCTCTTGAATTTCGGTATCATCACTGCCAATGCCAAACTGTTCGAGGATTTCTTCCTCATCCACTTCGGTCTGACAATCCCTATGGTTATCGCACTTGCAATCCCCTTCTACATTCTCTTCTGCTATATCCTCGGGCATATCGATGAAAAGAGTGGGTTCTGGCAGATCGAAAACGATCTCGGGTACCGGGTGACCCCGTTATCCGATGAGATGCTCCAGACCATACGGGAAATCAAAAAGAAACTCGATTGATCCCGCGGGTGCAAAAACCAATGCCCTTTTTTCCAGGAACATTGGATCACGACGGTTTTGTCTTAAAGCCCATCATCTGAATGTCATGCAAAGATACTCTTAATTTCCTCCCTTACAAACATCATCCCGGAGAAAACCAACATGGATAAAATCACCCTCGGCCCGATGCCGTACATGAGTGTTATGCCCACCCTGCTCGTTGGGTCTAACGTAAAAGGAAAAGCAAACTACATGACCGCTGCGTGGTCAACCGTTGCCTGCATGGCGCCGCCTATGGTCTGCGTTGCGATTAACAAAGCCCGTTACACGGCAAAGGGAATTGAAGAGAACCAGACATTCAGCCTGAATATTCCATCTGCCAAGCAGGTAATCGAGACTGATCATTGCGGACTCGTATCTGGTGCACAAGAGGACAAATCAAAGATTTTCACATCATTCTACGGCAAGCTCAGGACCGCTCCCCTTGCTGAGGAATGCCCGGTCAATATCGAATGCAAGCTCTTCAAGTCAGTTGACTGCGGGAGTCACCTGCTATATATTGGCGAGGTTATCGAGATCCATGCTGATGAAGCTTGTGTCACTGACGGAAAACCGGATACTGCCAAACTTGACCCGATTGTTTACGCACAGGCAACGTACTGGCAGTTCGGAAAGACGGTTGATAAAGCATTCTCCGCAGGCAGGAAATACCAGAAGAAGTAAGGTGACTGAGGTCAGGAAATCCAGGTCTCCCTTTTTCTTATCCGGAATTTGCTACAAAATTTCACCGGAATGGGGTGGAATTTGTATCCCCGTTGCATCTTGTTGATCCACGATCCGGTGTTGCCATAAATAGTATGTCTACCGGTAGATCTCAAGGTACCTGCAAGGAATAATTTTTGTTTATTGCCGTAAATGATTATATAAACTTTTATATTTCTTATTTAGATAATAAAAAGAATTTAATTATTTTCTGGATTGTTATAACTCCGGATCCCATCTTTCGCGAAATTAAATCAAAGGAGTTATAAGGCGGATTTCCCACCACTATATACGGAGATGTCAGAAAATCTGAACCAAATCACAATTTCTATTCAATAATTGGCTGAAATTGAGGAGAAATCCGGGTTCTTATGTATTCCGTTCTTTATGTTGATGACGAAGAAGCACTTCTTGGACTCAACAAGATCTATCTTGAAAAGACCGGAGATTTCTCTGTTGATACGGTTAATTCTGCACAAAAGGCCCTGAGAAAAATCCCGGCACAGTCTTACGATGCAGTTGTCTCGGACTATGATATGCCCCACATGGATGGGATCGCTTTTTTGAAACATGTCCGTTCACAGCATGGCAACCTGCCCTTCCTCCTCTTCACGGGAAAAGGCCGGGAAGAGGTTGTCATCGAAGCCGTGGATAACGGCGTAGACTATTATATCCAGAAAGGGCAGGACATGCAAAGCATGATCGCCGAGCTCCAGTACAAGATCAAGCGAGCCATTGAACGGCGCAGGGTCAACGATGAGCTGGAACGTTCCCGGCAGCAGATGAACGATATTATCAATTTTTTGCCGGATGCAACCTTTGTCCGGGATATCAATGGGCGGGTCATTGCGTGGAATCTTGCCATGGAGAGAATGACCGGCGTCAGTAGTGAAGAGATGCTTGGGAAGTGCGATCATGAGTATGCCCTTCCATTTCATAATGAGAAATGCCTCCTCCTTGCTGACATGGTTCTTGAAATGAGCCCTTCTTCTGACTCGCGGTACCAGTATTTCAAGCGATCCGGTGACCGGATCAGTTCCGAGATCTTTATCCCCCATTTCAAAGACGGTGCCGGGGCAAACCTGTGGAGCACCGCAAGCCCCCTGTATGATACCCANGGGACGGTAACCGGCGCCATNGAATCGTTCCGGGATATATCAGATCATTATGCGGTNAAGCGGGATCTCAATATCTCTCAGGAGATGATCCAGGGTTTTGCCGATATCATTCCGGTGGTGATCTATGAGATGGACCTGGATTATGTCCTCACNTTCTGCAACCGTGTGGGTTTTGACTGGTTCGGCATTACCCGGGATGACTTCGAGAANGAGATCTCCATTCTTGATTACATCGCACCCCATGACCGGGAACGGGCGATGGTTGACCTGAAGCGTGCTGTCGGTGGTGGGCCGAGTAACGGTCATGAGTATCTCCTTACAAGGAAGGACAAGAGCACCTTCCCNGCACTGATCTATGGAGTGAAGATTGTTGATCCCGATACCGGGAAACCTGCCGGNGTTCGGGGCGTGATTATCGACCTTACAGAGCGGAAGAAACAGGCGCAGGAACTCTACGAGAGCCGGGAAAAACTGTATCTTGCCATGAAAGCGGGAGATATCGGGATCTGGGACATTGATATGCGAACTGAAAAAGTGCATAACATCCATCAATGGGCCTACCTCACTCTGGGATACCAGCCGGGCGATCTTCCTCCCATCACGGCAAACGCATGTAAAAGTTTTGTCCATCCTCTCGATCTACCCCGTCTTCTCTTTGCGTATTTCAAGCACCTTTCAGGAAAAGAACCCCTGTTCGAATCGGAATTCCGGCTGCTCCGTAAAGATGGAGACTGGAAGTGGGTGGCTATCCGGGGAAAAGTGCTTGAACGGGATACTGACAATAAACCCGTCCGGATAACCGGTACGATCAACGCGATCACCTACCCGAAAAAATGAAGTCACTGCGGGGGTAAGACTTTTTTAATTTTGTCATAAAAAATTTAAAAAAATTTCCGATGATAGTGCAGGCAAATGGAAATTGGGTTTGGAATGTAACTTTTCATTGCTTGGGTGCGAAGTTTTTAACTTCATGCAGGTTTTTTCTAATCCGCAACGGAATTACNACAGGCAATATCCTGTTTACGTTGTCCGGCGAATCAGAAAAAATTATTTTCCGATGTTCTCGCAGATNTTCTCTGCAAAAAATCTCTTTATCCGGATTTTTTCCTTAAGCNCATGATTTGATATATTTATCATCACTCAGCGTCACATACTATCAGGATTAAGGAGAGTTCCATGTATTTAGTCGGAGAAGCACTTGTTGGCGATGGCGCGGAACTGGCGCACATCGATCTGCTGATGGGCGATAAGGAAGGCCCTATCGGTACGGCGTTTGCAAACGCGATCTCACAGCTTTCGGCCGGGCATACCCCCCTGCTCGCAGTCGTCCGCCCGAACCTGCTCACAAAACCTGTTACGCTTGTCATCCCGAAGGTAACCTTAAAGGATATGACACAGGTGAACGAGATGTTTGGTCCTGTTCAGGCAGCGGTTGCAAAGGCTGTTGCAGACTGTGTTGAAGAAGGCCTTTTTAATGGTATTGACCTCGAGAAGGTAGCAATTCTCGCATCCGTTTTTGTCCACCCGGATGCTAAAGACTACAACCGGCTTTACCGGTATAATTATGGTGCAACAAAGCTTGCGCTCAACCGTGCGCTTGCAGCGTTCCCCGATGCAAAAACCCTGGTGTTCGAGAAGGACCGCGCAGCTCATGCCGTCATGGGNTTCAAGGTNCAGCGCCTCTGGGATGCCCCTTACCTNCAGGTCGCAATGGATCTTGTGGATATGGGCAAGGTAGCACAAGTGTTAAAGGAGCTTCCTGAGAATGACCACCTCATCATTGAGGCAGGTACCCCGCTTATCAAGAAGTTTGGCCTTGGTGTTATTTCCGAGATCCGCAAACTCCGCCCCAATGCGTTCATCATCGCGGATATGAAAATTCTCGACACCGGGAATCTTGAAGCCCGTATGGCCGCCGATGCAACTGCCGACGCGGTTGTTGTCTCGGGTCTTGCGCCCGCATCTACTATGGAAAAAGCTATTGCCGAAGCCCGCAAGGTCGGTATTTACTCGATCGTTGATATGCTCAATGTGCAGAATCCGGCAAAGGTCATTGCGAGCCTGAAAGTCAAGCCTGATATCGTGGAACTCCACCGTGCGATTGACACCGAAGAGACCGCCCATGCATGGGGAGACATCCAGGCGATCAAGAAAGCAGCTGGTGGCAAGCTCCTGGTAGCAACCGCGGGAGGTGTCCGGGTCAATGTAGTAAAGGATGCCCTCAAGGCTGGTGCAGATATCCTTGTAGTCGGTCGTGCTATTACTGCAAGCAAAGATATCGGTCATGCGGCAGATGAGTTCCTTGAACAACTCGACCGCGAAGAGATCGACCAGTTCCGTATCATGACGGATTTCTGAAATTCCCTTTTTTTATCCTCAAGGTGTCCGGAAATTTTTCATCAATACCGGATGAGTTGGAGATTTTTTCTTTGCTTTTTGGCATTTGCCGGACCGGTAGTGTACTATACTTTTCAACCGTCAGCTCAGGCATACCCTTTTTACGTTTTTACAGCTTATGACCCTGATACAAGGGAAATTCAGTAATTATGGCGCCTTCTTCCCGTATTCTTATTGTTGATGATGACAGTGTCATCACGCATCTCATTACCCTGATGCTGCAAAAAAAGGGCTATAATATTATTGGAAAATTTTCTACTGGTGAGGAAGCGCTTTTAAAATCCGCGGAACTGAATCCGGATCTGGTGATCATGGATATCCGGTTAAGCGGGCATCTTGACAGTATTGCGGCCGCACGATATATTTTCAAACTTTTCCAGTTTCCAGTAATTTTTATTGCCGGTAAGGAAGACGAAAATCTCCTTGATAATGCCCTGTACTCAGAACCTTATGGGATTCTCTTTAAGCCGTTTATGGATATTGAGCTGAAATCCACTGTTGATCTTGCCCTCTACAACCATAGTATCAGGAAAAAATCTCTGGGTAATTATCCTTTTGGAGAGCCGAATAAAGTCGTTGATGTAAATGAAGTCATCATTGTCATGGATCCAAAAGGCAGGATCATTTTTTTCAATCATTATGCAGCCTGGTTTATCGATCTTCCGGAACAGGAGATCCTGATGAGTTACTGGAGGGATGTCCTTATGCTCATCGATGACATGACTGGCGAACAACTAAAAGATCCGGTCAATGATGTGGCAAGGCATGGTGCAGTGGTTATCCATGATACCAATACTGCCATTGTTACAAAATCCGGCAAGCGCCGGAAAGTCGGTGTTCTCGTACAGCCTATCCTNGACGAAAGGGGGAAGGTACTGGTGCTTTCCATGAAGATCAAAGAAAAAAAGGTCTGAAGAAACCTATTTTTTGCGGTCAATGTCCAGCGAATCTCTTTTCTTTGACCAGGAAGCCGGATCGCAGAACCTATCGCAGATGGGTGCCAACCATTCTGTAATGAATAATGAACCGTACCCGGTTATCCTTGTTCATGGATGGAACAGCCATCCCGGTATCTGGAACCGACTCGTACCCCGGCTTTCTGAAACTGCGATTCCATTCTGGAAGTTCGACCACGCCGGGATGAATGGCGCGGATATACCGGAACTTGCAGCAGTACTGGCATCCTTTGTTAGTGAGAAGCGGGACGAGAATGGTTATGCAGGACCCGTAGACATTGTCTGCCACTCGATTGGCACCTGCATAGCCCGGTTCGTTCTCGAAGTGATGGACAGGAATGACCGGCACCAGAATGTCCGGCAGCTGATCGGTCTTGGCCCACCCAACAATGGTTCAGCGCTGGCAGAACTGTTCCATGATCCGCTGATGGGAGGAGAGATCATCAACCGGCTCACGGGTGTTTTTGTCCCCAGGGGATTCGATCCATCAGCCGATTCCCTCGTGCAGGATGTCCGGCCGGCCAGCCCGGCCATGCATATACTCCGTTCAGCAGGAATCCGCTCCGATATCACCTATCGTGTTATCGTGACGGCAAATCCCGGTGGCAGACCCGATTTCTTCCCCTTGTTCAAGGGAAAGACCTGGGATCTTGATCGTGAAGGAAGGTGGCAGCAGACCTGGGAGGGGGATGGAATAGTCTCGCATAATGAATCCCGCCTCCCGGGGATCTCTCTGGATATTTTGCCATTGGATCCTGATGATGCACTCCCATCACTCCTCCCCGACCAGTACTGCCATCTCAATCTGCCGAGAAACCCGGTTGTTATCGAACGGGTCATGCAATACCTGACACATCCTGTTTTATAATCAGGGAACTTGAATGGAAGAAATTCATTTTTCACAGCCCCTGATCCAAGAACAAACTACCGGTGACGGTTACCTGCCTGACATGTCGGGAAGATCAATCCCTGAAAGTCCCGTTGACAAACGAGTCGATTAACGTACCAACTATTAAAAGGAAAAGGATAAACACTGTGTACGTAAAAGGAAAAGAGGCTCCTGCGTCATGGATTTTTTATATTTTGATCAGGTATACAAACGCCCCTTCCTGATCCCGGTGCTCATCGGAACCAGTGCAGTAGTGACACTTATTCTCAATATTTATGGGATGCTACAGGGTATTACCAACGTTCTTCCCCATCTTCTCTACGTGCCGATAATCCTTGCAGCGTATTANTATCCCCGCCGGGGCGTACTATTTTCNCTCCTGCTCTCGGGACTCTATTCTGCGGCAGTTTTTATACTGTATCCTGCAGATATGGATGTGCTGGNCGCAGCTCTTGCACGGATTTTTGTCTTTATAACAATTGCTGCTGTTATTTCCTATCTGAGTGGAAGGATGCACCATGACACCCGGATGTGCCGGCGACTGGTTTCGATCGTAGCATCGTCAAGCGATGCAATCGTTGCAGAAAATTTTGACGGTATTGTCACCGACTGGAATGCAAGTGCCGAAAAGCTCTATGGGTACACAGCAAAGGAGATTAAAGGCAAATCCGTTACTCTCCTTCTCCCTCATGACAAACTGGATGATGCAAAAAAACTCTTAAAAAAAATCCGTGATGGGATACAAGTTAACCGGTATGAAACTGAGCGGCTGACAAAATCCGGAAAAAGGATCCAGGTGTCCCTGTCGCTCTCCCCTATAAAGAATGAAAAAGGNGAACTGGTCGGAGCCTCGGTCAGTGCACATGATATATCTGATAAAAAGCAGTTACTAGATGAGATCCTGCGGGCAAAAGTAGAGTGGGAACGCACCTTTGATGCAGTTCCTGATATGGTTGCAATTATCGGACGGGATTTTCGGATTATCCGTGTGAATAAGGCAACGGGCGACCGGCTGGGAATAAGCCCGGAAGATGCCGTGGGCAAATCGTGTTATGATCTGTTTCACCATGGCAAAAATCCTCCCGGTTACTGTCCGCTTACCCGCTTGCTTGCCGATGGCCAGGAACATGCACAGGAATTTCATGAAGATACCCTGAATGCAGATTTCCTTGAAACCGCTTCACCTCTNTACAATGATGAGGAACAAATNATTGGAAGTGTCCATGTGATGCGGGACGTCAGTGAACGCAAACACGTGGAAAATGCATTGAGAATAGCGAATAATAAACTGACGATGCTCTCATCCATCACCCGGCACGATATCTTAAATAAACTCACCGGGCTGAAGATGTACCTTGAACTCTCCAGAGAGAGTGTGAAAGACCCGGTCTTCCTTGATTATATTGAAAAGGAGATAGAAGTTGCTGGAGCGATCGAGCGCCAGATCGAATTCACGCGATATTACGAAAGTATAGGGGTAAATGCCCCGCAATGGCAGGACCTGTCTGATCGGATACGCTCCTCTGCATCGCAACTCTCGCTCGAAGGGATCACCTTCGATATCTTACTGCCTCCAGTCTTTGTATATGCCGATGCGCTGATCGAAAAAGTGTTCTATAACCTTATTGAAAACTCACTTCGCCATGGGGGCGGGATTACCTGCATATCGTTCACTTTCGAAGAAACAGATGATGGTGCAGTGATCACGTACCGCGATGACGGAACAGGAATTCCCCTTGCAGATAAGGACAAACTGTTCCGGCGCGGTTTTGGCAAACATACCGGTCTGGGTCTTTTCCTGTCCCGGGAAATCCTCTCCATCACCGGTATAACGATAACAGAAAACGGCAAACCGGGAAAAGGCGTCCAGTTTGAGATCCGGGTACCAAAAGGCAGTTACCGCTTGAACTCAACACATCCGGTTTAATGCCGTTTAATAATCGCAGTGAATGATACAGGGAAATTTCCGGTAAAACTGCCAGGGTGATTGATGATGTCAGGAATTACAACCGACCAGAAAAATCTTGCACTACTTCTCGCTATGCAAAAGAGTGAGATCACTGAGCACTACATCTACACAAAGATTGCTGCTACAACAAAAGATGTGCATAATCGTGACAGTTCTGACAAAGATCGCGGCAGAAGAGTTCACTCACTATGGGATCTGGAAGAGGTATACCAAGCGTGATGTAGCACCGGATACATTGCGTGTCTGGTATTATTACCTGATCGCACGACTGCTGGGAATGACGTTTGCCATAAAACTCATGGAGGGTGTTGAGAAGCGGGCACAGTCTGCCGATCATGCCCTGCCGTTCACGGTTCCTGAAATTGCCGAAATTTTAAAGAATGAAGAGGTGCACGAACGCGAACTGATTGCCCTCATCGACGAAGAGCGCCTGAAATATGTTGGCTCTGTCGTACTTGGGCTGAATGATGCTCTCGTGGAATTTACCGGAACCCTTGCCGGTCTCACGTTTGCCATCCAGAACACCCAGATCATCGCGGTTGTCGGGCTTGTGATGGGTGTAGCTGCCTCTCTTTCCATGGGGGCATCTGAGTACCTCTCGCAGCGTTCCGATGGTGGGCCAACCGACCCGGTAAAGGCCTCGGTCTATACTGGCTTTACCTACATTGTTACCGTTGCCCTGCTGATTCTGCCATTCCTGCTTTTTTCCAGCCCCTTTGTTGCCCTGCTGATTACCCTGTTAGCCGTAGTAATGGTGATCTTTGTCTTTACCTTCTATATCTCCGTGGCAAAAGATCTCCCCTTTTACCGGCGCTTTGCCGAGATGGCAGCCATCAGCCTTGGCATTGCGGCAATATCCTTCCTGATCGGAATTGCAATAAGGGCCCTTCTGAATGTCAATATTTGACCATGAGTAACGGAACTCAAATATATCCCTGTTTTGACTTCTTTCTCCCATACAACAAATAATATAGCCGATTATCCTCAACGCTCTGGTAATGACTGCCGTAATAACGGATGTCCGCCAGCAGCGTATCGTTTTGTTTATCATTGCGTTTGCTGCATTTATGGCATCGCTGGATTCTACCATCGTAAATATTTCATTACCGGTAATTTCGGAATATTATCACGTTGATTTCGCGCTCGTCTCCTGGATCATAATGGCATACCTGCTTGTAGAAGCGAGCTTTCTCCTCATGTTTGGAAAGCTCGGGGATATTCACGGATTCCGGAAGATTTTTATCGGAGGGTTTGCCGCGTTTACTCTAGGTTCCCTTCTCTGTGGGTTTTCCGACACAATCTACCATCTCATAGCATTTCGCGTACTCCAGGGCATTGGCGGTGCGGCACTGGTGGCTGTTGCCCCTGCGATGGTGGCGGTATTTCTCCCTGCCGAGAAACGTGGGTGGGCGTTTGGCATTCTTGCCACCGTTGTTTCGCTGGGTGTGGCGGCAGGACCAATCCTCGGGGGGTTTTTAACAGAATATTTGAGCTGGCACTGGATCTTCTTTATCAATATTCCCGTTGGCGTAGTTGCAGTCGTAGCTGCATATCACCTGTTCCCCAAAGATCGGGTTGTCCGTTCAGCGGTCAAATTCGATATCGCCGGCTCAGCCCTGATCTGTGCAGCCCTTACGACACTTTTGTATCCGCTCAACCAGGGACTTATCCTCGGCTGGACTTCACCTGCCATCCTTGGCCTTTTTTTACTCTCATTTATCTTGTGGATCTGTTTTTTTGTGCATGAGAACCGCTGTCCTGAACCGCTTGTTGACCTGAAGCTGTTTAATAACAGGAATTTCAACCTGGGGAATTGTGCCGGTTTGTTACTCATGCTCAGTTACGCCGGTTCAGAATTCTTATTGCCGTTCTTTTTTGAAAATATTCATGGGTATACCCCGTCAGTTGCCGGATTGCTGCTCGCGGTCCCTGCTGTAGCGCTCATGGTGGTCGGCCCTGTGTCGGGAGCATTTTCTGATAAATATGGATCCCGGGCAATCACCTCCCTTGCAGCCCTGCTTGCCGCGATAAGCTTCTTGCTTTTTAGCATGTTTTCAGTAATGACCGGTATCGGGTTCATAATCGCAGCGCTTTCCCTTTTAGGGATTGCAGTGGGTCTGTTCTTTCCGCCGAATATGAGCCAGATCCTCACGGACGGAGGAGCAGAAGGTGAAGGGGTTGTGTCGAGCGTGATGATGACAGTCCGGAATACCGGCTCGGTTCTCGGTGTGGCCCTGTTCAGTACCATTGTTGTGCAGGTAATTCTTGGTTTAGCTCCCAATGCAGCTGATGCGACCGCTGGTGCAATTCCCCTGCATGTATTTGTTGCCGGGTTTCATGCGGCCTTTATCGTTGGAATCATACTCAGTATCGTGACACTTGTACTATCTGTGGCGATTGTGAAAAGGAATGGGGCAACCTTTGAGGAGAAAACCTAAACTCCCTCACATGTCCGGTAATTCTACGGGGGAATCCTGCCATTTTAATAGGCCAAAAAGAGAAAAGGTAGTATCCGGACATACCTTTGAATCGTTTATGATTCATATGCGTGCATAATCCCCCGCTGTTCGGGATTTTCCAAACAATGATCTTGTAGAAATGTTCCTCACTATGAACAAACTGTCTGATACCATGACTCCCGCATATTTCTTTTTCAAATCTATGAGTGTCCGGCAGAAAATCCTTGCCATTTTCCTGATCCTGTCGGTGATCTCCCTGCTCATTACAGGTATTGTGGCATTCTATACCATTGGCGATATTGGAAATAATGCAGAAAAAAGTAGTCAGGATCTTGGTAGGACTGCAATAAACAAAAGCCAGGTCTCCCTTATGCAGGAAGCAGAGAAAGATCTGCAAAGGATTGCGTCCGATCAGGCAGAGATCACCGATGTCATCTTTTTTGATACCAATATTGAGATGGAGATTCTTNCAGCACAGGCGGAATCCCTGCAGAATAATCAGCCGTTGATACCCAATGTACATTCTTTTCCTACGGGTGCCTCACCCGGCGATCCCCTCAATAGTACGGTTGTAATCCTNGCTCCCGGATCCTCCGTTACGTCCCAATCAGATGAATACCGCACTCTTGCGGGAATGGATGATCTGCTGATGGCAGTGCANCATGCAGATNNGGATATGGCCTCCGTNTACATAGCTACCGATTCAGGAATCATGCGGTCAAATCCCTGGAACAATAGATTTGAATCGGATTATGACCCCAGGATCCGAAACTGGTATACTCAGGCAAAATCGTCTTCATCCGTAGTCTGGTCCAAACCGTATGTTGATGCAAGCGGCAATGGTCTGCTGATTACCGGTTCTCATGCGGTACCGACAAAATACGGGACATGGGTGATTGCTTCAGATATTACCATTGAAACCATCAGACAGGATATTCTCAACCTTGCGCTGGGTGGAACCGGCTATGCTGTTTTGCTTGACAGCNGGGGAAACGTGATAAGCAGCCCGGACCTGTCCGCAGNGAACACGACCTGGAACGAGGCCTTCGCTCTCAATAATGTCTTTGATGATGCGAATCCAGGCCTNGTGGAAACCGGGAAGAAGATGGTTGCAGGAAAGACTGGNTTGGATCATGTCTGGATCAACGGTCAGGAGACCTATATTGCCTTTGCCCCGGTAAGGTCNATGAACTGGAGTTTTGCCATAGCAAAACCGGCTTCACAGGTTCTTGCCCCTTCGAAGATAGTGGAAGAAGAGATCCGTTCGGCAACACAGATTACCGGTGAACAGATCGATGCCCGGACTATCCATATTTTGGGCATTTTTGCAGGGCTTTTCTGCGTTCTGTTAATTATTGTGATAATCCTCTCGGTCATGCTTTCGAAGATCATTACCCGGCCTGTTGAGATACTCAAACAGGGTACGGTGGCTATCGGTAACGGTGATCTGGATTATCACTTAACGATCGAGACTGGAGATGAATTCGAAGCACTTGCCCACTCGTTCAATTCTATGGCCGGGGATCTCAAAAAGAATATCGAGCATCTCCGGCGTACAACTGCGGAGAAGGAACGCTATGCAAAGGAGATGGAGATTGCAAAGGAGATCCAGGATAATTTCCTGCCGGAGTCCCCCCCTGCAATTCNCGGCATTGAACTTGCTGCTGCAACCCTTCCGGCAATGGAAATTGGAGGGGACCTGTATGATTTTATTCCGGTAAAAGGCAATCGCTGGGGGATTGCCATTGCTGATGTATCCGGCAAAGGGGTCAGTGCAGCNTTGTTCATGGCGCTCAGCCGCACCCTGATCCGGATTACGGGCAGTGCCGAGGCCGATCCGTCTGTTGTCCTGCAACAGGCAAACCGTCTGATATTCGAAGACGGCCGGTCAAGCATGTTTATCACGGTATTCTACGGGGTTCTGGATCCGGAGAAGATGACGTTTACCTATGGGAATGCAGGTCACAATCTCCCCCTGCTCGTACGGGGAGATCCGCCAGAAATCCGGATTCTGGAAGGTGGCCGGTGTATCGCACTGGGGGTTGTTCCTGAAATAAAAATCGCCCCGGGGGAACTGGCTCTTCAATATGGGGATCTGATCGTTATGTATACCGATGGGGTAACCGAGGCGTTCAATCCCTGGGATGAGGAATTCGGAGAAGCGCGACTGGCAGACTTTATCAGGAGCCATCGGGATGCTCCTGTTCAGGAAATTATTGATGATATCATAGCAGAACTCAGAACGTTTTTCGGCAATGCCCCGCAATCCGATGATATTACCCTTGTTGTGATACGGGTAAAATAAGCGGTCATGTGGCCCGAAAAAAATCCAGGTACGATATTTGCCGGTTCTTACCCTCGCAAAAAATAGGTAATCCCGAAAAATCAGACCTGTCGTTTCGGCCCAGTCTCTCCGCAAGGGGAGAATGGTTCTTTCCTGGGCATGGATGCTAATATGCTTGGATGTGCAGGCACCTTTAAGGATGTTGCTTCTGTTGTCCCTCTCATGCACAGAAATGATTCATCAAGTGCCGTTACGAAAATTTCAATCTCTTCCGTATCATAATCATCGTGCAACTCTGCGATCAATGCCCGGATTGCCTCCCGGTTAAAGAGATCATGATCGGATTCAAGCGTAATCATGTTAAGGTCCGCATAACAGAGTGCTGAATGATAGGCAGCAACATAATTTTTCAGGTCCCCATAGAGCATATCGCGGTAGATGCGACCTTTCAATGAATTAAGTGAAGTAAGTTTA
>JGI24732J26686_1000856_pt1 | contig 13954 bp, 26 predicted proteins | sample EPASupsiteHSE623_FD_26686 | JGI IMG/M metagenome (IMG submission 26686)
AACCTTGTACCTATGGAGGTTGCAACGCAGCCTCTGATGCCGAGATGACTGGCTGATAGCAGAGATGAACCGGATGAAGAATCCGATGAGTCTGCAAGGGATATGCCTATGACTTCGGTCATGGGAGAAGGTCACAGATCATCAGATCCATAGTCTGGGGCCGACTGAGCCCCTGAAGACGGCAGGATTTGAGGATTACCTGGTCTTCACAGGAAGAAGGAACCTCCCTCCTCTACCTGAGTGGCAGCCGGGAGAGCCCATACACCAGACTTTCTGGATAGGGCTGTCTGATCCTGACTCTGCGGGGCAAAGCCAGAGCAGTTGTATTCTAAGCAGTGGCATGGCATATATGGATCGAGCATTTACTAGAATGGAGAGGTAGAAGCTCAATCCAGACGGCAATTTTTCTTCTAATCTGAATATCTATAGCAATAGAGATCAAAGAGGTGTTTTGAGTTCTCATCTTCCGGATATCGGCGCCAATCCATATACTCGACCATGGGTGCCGGGGCTCCCGGAGCTTCATGATGGTACGACTCCATGAAGCCCTCCATCTCATCATTAGCCAGGTAGTCGCCCTGAGAGTAGGAGTTGAGGATTAGAACCTGGGGCCAGCTATCTTCGGCTTTTGCAGATACCATCCAGATACCTGCCAGGATCAGCAGGCAAAGGAAAGTGCAAAGGCTTCTGTGTTTTAGAGACGCTGGCATATTGCTATCTCCAGATTCCGGTTGTGCATATAGCTGTCAAGATATGCATGCTACAAGTACTCATTCCAGATCGGCCTGATCGGCTCTACTATCTTAAAGGTGAAGTCCTTCACACAATTTGCTCTAACTATAAAAAGGTCTCTTATAGGGCCAGTCAGCGGCAATCATATGCTCAATCATCTAAATAGCAGAAGGGACATTCTTCTCTTTGTGCCAATCTCTGAGATCGCCTGGATTATCTTCCCTTGAGAGCATCGCCAGTTCCAGAGACTGGTTTTTCAGCCAAGATCTCCCAAAGTCCTCGCCACGCTCTGGACGCTGCTGGTGGACTATACACTGAGTTGGTGCTGTAGAGAGGGATGAAGAAGGCAAATACGTGGCCGAATGTACCGATCTGCCAGGCTGTCTCTCTGAGGGTGAGACTTTGGAAGAGTCACAGAAGCTGGACATATCTCTGGATGTTACAGAATCCTATGCTTAATTGGAGTCTGCCACAGCCCATCATGTGCCAGTCCCTGAAGCCTGAGGGCCTAGATCATTGAAAGTCAGGAAGAGGATAGTTGCAGCATTAAAAAAGGCATGGCAGGTATTGAAACTGGGACCATTTGGCAGGTTCTCAGATGAGGTTATGTTTGCAGCATCAAAAAGACCCGGCAGGTATTGAAACTTTGGCGAAATGGAAGGTATGTCAAACACAGCTATTGAGCTGCAGCAGCAAAGAAGGATGCCGATAGCACATTTGAAGGGCTGTCCTGGGCTGAATTGCAGCATTATAAATGCCCGGAGGATATTGAAACTGGCGCCATTTGGCAGCGATCCCATGAGCACATTGGCAGGCGACTGCTGTGTTCCTGAAACAGCTCCAGGTCCTCGATATCTAGCGATATGAATGTTCCCCGCGGACGCGGGGTCAGGGGGCCCGTCGGCCTTGAGAGGCCCAGTAGTTAGTGGCGCCCCAGAAAGGTCTTGTTGATCGTCGCAGAAGACGCAGATAGGCACTCAGGTCACAGTTACTATACAGATGACTATAGGTGCTGGAGACATGACGGTTACCTTGCCGCTTCCCGGGATCAAAGTAAGTGGCATGCAGAATGTCTGATTTCATATCGACTTGATTTGGACCCCTCACTTGGGGGCCGGTTGTGCCAATCGTGCCCGCCAGGGAGATGTGTTATATAGTGGCGCTTACAGGCAGGGGCAAAAAGATGCCATTGGTGTTCTGGTTCCCCAAGGTCTGCACTCCGTCCCTGAAGCCATACATTTTTCTAGATGGACTTCCTGCCATAAGGCCTGATGCAGAAGTATAATCAAGGCTGCTTAGGTGATCTGTGAAGCATGATCCAAGAAACCGTACTTGAAGCCCAAGTCGAGGTCGACCTCTTATCGCTGGCTCTAAGACCCATCCAATCCACACCATCCCCAAAGCCTTTTTATACAAGTTCTTTCTTTGAAGGTGGGACATCTGATGAACGGTTGCCGCGATAGAGCCATCCTGATACCGTCCTCCATAACCATGGAGTCGACGGATTTGCGTGTCCGCACCATGAAGGTCGGCCTCATCGCCAGGGCAGCAGCAGTCTTCCGCATGAACCGGGTGGTCATATATCGAGACCCGAAGTATGACGACTCCAGGTTTATAAGCATGGTACTGAGATACGCTGATACGCCTCAATACCTGCGCCGGATGCTCATCCCAAGGAGGGAGGAGCTCAGGCACGTCGGAATTTTGCCGCCGCTTAGAACACCTAATCATCCGTTGAACTCAAAAACATCAGCGCTCAAAATTGGCGAGTACCGAGTCGGAGCAGTCGTCGAAAGCGTCGGATCTGATAAAGGCGTCTGGGTGGAAATCGGAGTTGATCGCCCAATACCCCTAGTGTCGAAAGAGATATACAAGCCGGGGCAACGCCTAAATGTCAGAATCTTTTCGCTGAACCCGCTCGCCGCTGAGCCTGTGGATATGTTGGAGATCCCAGAGTACTGGGGGTATGAGACCGAGGTAGTCGGCAGCCTGGAGAAATATCTCCTGGCCAAGGAAGCCTTTGTCATACTTACTTCCAAGAAGGGCAGGGTCATAGATCCAAAACTCCTTCAGAGCATAGGCAGATCCAGTCAGAAGAGCGATCTTGCAGTGGTATTCGGCTCCCCTTCGCAAGGCGTTGATGCGTTCTTGAGCGATGAAGTCAAGGACAGGTATTGCATGATTAACACCATTCCGCACCAGGGTACTGAGACTGTGAGAGTTGAAGAGGCGGTCATATCCACTCTAGCTCTGCTCAACCTGGTGGCTATGGAGGAGTAAATGGGACATATACACCGACCAAGGCGAGGTTCGCTGGCCTTCAGCCCGCGTAAGAGGGCTAAGAGCGAGGTTCCACGGGTCCGAAACTGGAACGCCGATGGAGATAAGGCAAGCCTGGCAGGATTTGCTGGATACAAGGCCGGCATGACCCACGTCATGATGATCGACGATAGGGCCAGAAGCCTCACTGAAGGCATGGAGATCGCCGTGCCAGTTACAGTAGTCGAGGTGCCGCCAATGAATATCGTGGCTGTACGCGGCTATGAGAAGTACAACGGCGGCCTTCGCCCAATAGGCGAGGCATGGGCTGAGAACCTGGCACCTGAGCTGTACAGGGCAATGACTGTGCCAAAGAACAAGAGAGGCTCCCTAGATGGCATCCAATCCCAGATGGATAATCTGGTGGACTTGAGGGTTGTAGCACACACAAACCCTGTGCTGATGACTGGAGTTCCAAAGAAGGTGCCAGATGTAATGGAGCTCCCTGTCGTTGGAAATTCTATAGCAGATAAATTCCAGTTTGCCCAGTCGATTCTGGGCCAGCAGGTTCCAGTCTCTGGCGCATTCCAGATCGGAGAGATACTGGATATCTCAGCCGTAACCAAAGGCAAGGGACTTCAGGGTCCTGTCAGAAGATGGGGCATAGCCATACAGAAGAGGAAGCACGCACGCACAGGCAAGATGAGACACGTGGGCAACCTCGGACCATGGCATCCAGCGCACGTCAGCTGGAGAGTTCCTCAGCTCGGACAGATGGGATACCATCAGAGGACTGAGTTCAACAAGAGGCTCATGGCTATTGGAACCGACGGAAGCGAGGTCACTCCTGACGGCGGGTTCCCCGAGTACGGAATCGTGCGCAGCAGCTACGCCCTCATAAAGGGAAGCTTGCCTGGGCCTGCCAAGAGATTGATCAGGATGAGGAAGGCCCTGAGAGCAGGAGACCTCGAGGTCAAGGCGCCACAGTTCCTCTATGTAAGCAAAGAATCCAAGCAGGGGTTGCGCTGAGATGAAGGCAAATATCTTAGATTTATCAGGAAGCCAGGTCGGCCAGATCGATCTGCCGCCGGTATTCGATGAGGAGTACAGGCCGGATCTGATCAAGAGAGCAGTCCTCTCTGCCCAGGCCAACAGGTTCCAGCCCTACGGTCCTCATTTCTACGCGGGCATGAACACTTCTGCCCGGTCCTGGGGCCCGGGACATGGAGTCTCAAGGGTGCCAAGAGTAATCAATGGTCGGCGGGCGGCAGGAGTGCCCATGGCCAGAGGCGGAAGGAGATCCCATGCCCCTCAGCCAGAGGCAGATCACACAGAGAAGATCAACCGCAAAGAGAGAAGGAAGGCCATCAGGTCGGCAATAGCAGCTACTGCCATGCCAGAGCTGGTTCGTGCCAGGGGACACAGGTTCTCTGGAGATGTGCCAGTGGTGGCTCAAAACGAGTTCGAGGCCTTGTCCAAGACCGCAGATGTGAAGAAGTTCCTCATAGCTGCAGGCCTTTGGCAGGATATCGAGCGGGCCAAGGAAGGCAGGAATATCCGGGCCGGAAAGGGGAAGCTCAGAGGAAGGAAGTACAAGAACAAGAAGAGCATCCTCATAGTGGTCGGCGCGGATCAGGGCATAGGCAAGGCCGCAAGGAATCTGCCCGGTGTGGATTTCTCACTGGTAGACAGGCTCAATGCCGAGATGCTCGCCCCTGGAACTCATGCTGGACGGCTCACCCTGTGGACCGAGTCCTCGCTACAGTGGCTTGGGAATAAGGAGTGAACCACATGATCATCAAGAGTCCCTATATTACTGAGAAGGTCACGGGCATGATCGATGCCAACAACACCATGGAGTTCGTGGTGGACATGAAGGCAAGGAAGCCCGAGATAAAGAAGGCCATCGAGGAGCAGTTCGATGTCGATGTCATCTGCGTGAGGACAATGATCACCTCGAGGGGAGAGAAGAAGGCCGTAGTCAAGTTCGCAGGAGATAACACTGCAAACGAGCTGGCTACAAGGCTTGGGCTGCTGTAAGGTGGGTTTATGGGAAAAAGAATTATTTCACAGAACAGAGGCAAAGGAACGCCCACTTACAGGGCCCCCTCTCACAGGTACAGAGCTGAGCTCAAGCAGATCAAGGTAGACCAGGACCAGACCATAAGGGGGATCGTGACTGAGATAGTACACGACCCGGCCAGGTCTGCGCCCATAGCCCTGGTCCGGCTGGACAACGCCGAGGAGAGGTACATACTCGTACCCGAGGGCATGTACGTCGGCCAGGAGATCGCCTGCGGAATATCTGCAGAGATCCAGCCCGGCAACAGCCTGCCCCTGGCAGAGATACCAGAGGGCGTCCCAATCTGCAACATTGAATCACAGCCGGGCCACGGCGGCCAGTTCGCCAGGTCCACAGGCGTATACGCTATACTTGTAGCCCACGATGTCGGGGCCACAGTCGTCCAGCTCCCAAGCGGAGAGATGAAGTGGTTAAACCCCAAGTGCCTGGCAACTATAGGCGTCGTTGCAGGCGGAGGCAGGCTTGATAAGCCGCTCGTCAAGGCCGGAAAGAGCTTCTTTAAGTTCCAGTCCAAGGCCAAGAAGTGGCCAATAGTTCGTGGTGTGGCCATGAACGCCATAGACCACCCATTCGGTGGCGGCGGCAGGCAGCACCCGGGCAGGCCAAAGACTGTGAGCAGGAACACGTCTCCAGGCAGAAAGGTAGGTTCTATCGCTGCCAGAAGGACAGGAAAGCGCTAAAGGGGAATGGTTTTGGCTAAGAAGACAGGATCGAGGCTTCCTAAGAAGAAGGAAGAGTTCTTATTCCGGGGTCAAAAAGCTGCAGACCTCGCGAAATTGAGCATAGAAGAGCTCGCCGAGCTGCTCCCAGCGCGGCAGCGCAGAACTATAAAGAGAGGCTTCTCAAAGGAGCACAAGAAGTTGCTGGCAAACCTTAAGACCGGCGACGGAATCAGGACCCATCTGAGGGACATGATTGTGCTTCCAGAGATGGTCGGCAAGAACATAGAAGTATATAACGGCAAGAGCTTCGAGAAGGTTGAGATCATGCCAGAGATGATCGGCCACTACTTCGGAGAGTATGCGCTCACAAGGGGCAGAGTTACCCACGGTAGTGCAGGAGTAGGCGCAACCAGGTCGAGCAAGTTCGTGCCGCTGAAGTGAGGTGTGATATTGGGAAAACTGAACTATTCGCGTGAGGCAGAAGGGCGCTTTTCCAGGGCCATGGGTCATGAGCTGCACATCTCACCCAAGCACGCCAGGGAGATCTGCAACCTCATCAGGGGCATGAAAGTGTCCCAGGCACGCTCATATCTGGAAGATGTGGTAACCCTCAAGAGGGCAGTACCCTTCAAGAGGTATGCAAGAAACGTGGCTCACAGACATGGCATGATCGGCGGAGGCGCAGGCAGGTATCCTCAAAAGGCGGCTAAAGCCGTTTTAGTCGTTCTCCAGAATGCCACAAGCAATGCAGAGTACAAGGGCCTGGAACCTGACAAGATGAAGGTATACCACGCCGGCACTCTCAAGGGAAGGACCATTCGAGGCTGGATGCCCAGAGCCATGGGCAGGGCCACACCCAAGAATACGGAAACGGTGTCCGTAGAGATGATCCTGACGGAGATGGTCTGATGGCCGTTGAGAAGAAGTTCGTGCAGGATGGGTTCACCAAGGCCCTGGTAAATGAGTACCTGGCCAAGGAGCTCAACCGGGCTGGATACGGCGGCATGATCATGAACAGGACCCCCATGGGCACCCAGATCACAGTCTATGCCGAGAAGCCAGGAATGGTCATTGGAAAGGGCGGAAAGCTGATCAGGAAGATCACCAGGGACCTGGACAGGAAGTTCCACCTTGACAATCCCCAGATCGACGTCCAGGACGTCGGCAAGGGAGACTTAAACGGCCAGGTAGTGGCCAATCGTCTCGCCTCGTCGCTGGAGCGCGGCTGGTACTTCAGGAAGGCCGGCCAGTCCATGCTTCGAAGGGTGATGGATTCCGGAGCCAGAGGCTGCGAGATCATCATCAGCGGCAAGCTTACGGGTCCTAGATCCAGGACTGAGAAGTTTATAGCTGGGTACATAAAGCACTCCGGAAAGCCGGCAGATGAGATAGTGGATAAGGGCTACTCAATTGCCATAAAGAAGCTTGGTGTAATTGGCTGTCAGGTCAGGATTATACCCCCTGATGTGACCCCGCCAGACCAGTTCAAGATCATCCAGCTAGCGCCAGTGGCTGCACCAGCATCAGAGGCGGCACCCGCGCCAACGCCGGTTGCAGCAGCACCTGTAGCTGTAGAGGCTGCACCTGTCGAGGAGAAGAAGAGCGAGCTAGATGAGCTCCTTGGTCCTGAGACTGCATCTGCAGAGCCCACAGTGGTTGAAGCACCATCTGAGGCGCCCGTCACAGGGGAAAAGCCCTCTGAAGGCCAGTAGCTGAGGTGACGAAAAATGGCGATATTCAAGGTAGAAGAGCTGCGGAACATGAGCCCGGAAGAGATCACCACCCAGCTTCACAGCCTGGAGAGCGAGCTTATAAGGGAGCGCGGCCTGGTTTCTGCAGGCGGTGCCCCTGAGAAGCCGGGACGGATAAAAGAGATCAGAAGGACCATAGCCAGGATCAAGACTATACAGACGGAGCGCGCCACGTGATCATTACCCCAGAGAATATAGCAAGGCATGAGCTTATAGGCCTACACGCCGAGGTGGCGTATGCATCAGATCCAGGCCTTGCAGGCGTCTCTGGCTTGATTGTGGACGAGACCAGGAACACCTTCCTGATCGAGGCTGCGCGCGGAGTGATACGCGTCCCAAAGTCACATGCGAGCCTGGTCTTCACCCTGCCTGACGGCAGGCGAGTAAAGGTATCGGGCTCCATATTGATCTCACAACCCGAGAACAGAATTAGCAAAAGGATTCAGAGAGCGAGGTGGAAAATATGAGGGATATCGGACTGGATGTGAGCGCGCCTACAGTTGCGTGTGAAGATCCGAAATGTCCCTTCCATGGAAGCCTGCCCGTACGCGGCCAAGTCTTTGATTGCGTAGTGGTCAGCGACAAAATGGTTGGCACCGTGGTGGTTAAGCGCGAATTTGAGAAGAAAGTAGCCAAGTTCGAGAGATTCGAGAAGAGACAGTCAAAGATCCATGCGCACAACCCACCCTGTCTGGGAGCAAAGGCAGGAGACAAAGTCAAGATAGCGGAGTGCAGGCCCATCAGCAAGACCAAGTCCTACGTTGTAGTGGAGGTCTTAAGATGAGAGGACATAAGGCCACGATTCCAAGAGGAATCAACACTGGCGCATACCTGGATTGCGTAGACAATACAGGTGCGAGAACGCTATTCGTAATTGCGGTCAACAAGTACCGGGGCGTCAAGAACAGACAGCCCTGCGCTGGAATCGGCGATATGGTAGTGGTCTCTGTAAAGAAAGGATCCCCTGAGATGCGAAAACAGATCTTCAAGGCTGTCATCATACGCCAGAGGAGATCGTTCCGCAGGCCCGACGGCCTAAGGGTTTCCTTTGAAGACAACGCCGCAGTAATAGTGGACGAGGACGGCGTGCCAAAGGGGTCCGAGATCAAGGGACCGATAGCTAGAGAAGTAGCTGAGAGGTTCTCAAAGATAGCCTCGGCCGCGTCCATTATAGTGTGATGATCAACATGAGTAGTATACAGCCGAGAAAGCAGCGCAAGGAGAGGTACAATGCACCTTTGCACCTGAGGCAGAGGTACATGCATGCCCCGCTTTCCAAGGAGCTGCGCGCCGAACTTAAGAAGCGCAGCGCTCAGATTCACAAGGGCGACACGGTCAAGGTAATGCGTGGAGACCATGCTGGAGTTGAGGGCGCAGTAGAGTCCGTGGATCTCAAGAGGTGCACAATAAAGGTTGCAGGAGTCTCTAACTTCCGCGCCGATGGCACTGAGGTTCCAAGACCCCTCCACCCATCCAATGTGCTCTTAACCAAGCTCGTCTTAGAGGACGAGGAGAGAGAGAAGATCTTTGGCAGGTGATATAGGTGACTAGACATCAGAAGAGAATAACTGTTCCCAGATCCTGGCCCATAGAGAGAAAGGTCCATACCTGGGTTCCAAAAATCAGCCCTGGCCCCCACACCGCCGAAGAAAGCATGCCTGTACTGATAGTCCTGAGGGACATGCTCAAGGTGGCGGACAATGCCAGAGAGGCCAAGCGCGCCATGTACGAGTCCAAGGTTCTGATCAACGGTAAGGTCAGGAAGGACCCCAAGTTCCCTGTGGGAATCTTCGATATCATATCCTTCCCGGTCCTGAACCAGAACTACAGGATGATGAGAGATTCCAGGGGCATGTTCTACTTCCAACCCATAGATGCCTCCGACGCAAAGAGGCTGGTCAGGATCGCCAACAAGACCACTATTAAGGGTGGAAAGCAGCAGCTCAACTTAAACGACGGCTCAAATATGATCGTCGATGGCGACTACAAGGCAGGCGACTCTCTGGTCCTATCCCTGGACGATGGCAAGATCGCAGACAGGATAGAGTTTAAAGAGGGCAACCTCGCAATGGTCATAGGCGGTCAGCATACCGGCCAGATAGGCACTCTCAAGGCCATATATGTCGTCAAGAGCTCAAGGCCAAACAGGGTAGTGATCTCAGGCCAGAAAGAGTTCGAGACCATAGTCGATTATGTGTACATGATAGGCAGAGATACTCCTGCCATCAACGTAGGGGCGGTCAGATGAGCAATGTAATGCTTGAGCCGCGCATAGACAAGGTAATTGTCCACATAGGCGTTGGAGAGAGCGGCCAGCGGCTGGTCAATGCCGAGGGCATACTCAAGGCCATAGCCAAGCAGACCCCGGTCAGATCCATAGCCAAGAAGACACTGCCCACATTCTCAATAAAGAAGAAAGAGCCAATAGGCACCAAGCTCACACTGCGGGGAAAGGCCGCCGAGGATTTCCTCGTTCTGGCATTCAAGGCTGCAGGAAATGTAGTCAAGATCGGCTCTTTTGACCAGCAGGGCAACTTCTCATTCGGGATTGAGGAGCATACCGACTTCCCGGGCATGAGGTACGACCCAGAGATTGGCATATTTGGCATGGACGTATCCGTTGCCATGAAGAGGGCCGGATACCGCATAGCCAGAAGAAGAGTGGCTCAAAGGAAGGTCCCCACCAGGCAGAAGCTGGGCGCTGAAGACACCATGGGCTTCATCCAGAAGAAGTTCGGCGTGGAGATCGTGGAGGCGGCATGAAGAAAGGCAAGAAGAGCTTTGGCAGGGGCGCAAACGCCTGCAGGCGCTGCGGCAGAAACGCAGGCCTGGTCAGGAAGTATGGGGTTTACCTCTGCAGGCAGTGCTTCAGAGAGATAGCTCCTGAGATGGGCTTTGAGAAGTATTCGTAGGTGGTAATATGTTATTAGATCCGCTCGCCGACGCCATGTCCATTATAAAGAATGCAGAGAGCGTTGGCAAACCAGAGTGTATCATCCATCCGGCCTCCAAGCTTATAGGTACAACCCTTAAGGTTATGGCTGATAGGGGATACATCGGCGAGTTTGAGTTCATCGATGATGGAAAATCAGGAATGTTCAAGGTTAAGCTACTTGGCAGAATCAACAGGTGTGGGGTAATAAAGCCCAGATTTGCCACAAAGGTAGCTGACCTAGAGAAGTGGGAGAAGCGATTCCTCCCAGCCAGAAACTTCGGCCTTCTGATCATGACCACCAGCAAGGGTGTCATTGCCCATGCTGATGCCAGGACTCAGAATCTAGGCGGCCAGCTTCTGGCATACGTCTACTAGGTGGTTTGATGGTTAAAGAGGTGGCACGGCAGATAGATATCCCAGAAGGAGTCGAGGTCACAATTAGCGATAGCACCGTCACTGTGAAGGGGCCAAAGGGCACCCTATCCAGGAAGCTGTGGTATCCGTCAATTGAGATCACAAGAGAAGACTCCAATCTGATGGTAAACTCGAGGCTCGATCGCAAGCAGCACAGGGCGATGGTTGGAACCATCACTGCTCACATATCGAACATGATCGAGGGTGTGACCAAGGGCTTCGAGTACAGGATGAAGGCCGTATATTCACACTTCCCAATACAGCTCAAGGCGACGCCTACTGAGCTCGTCATAAACAACTTCCTCGGCGAGAGGAGGGCCAGGTCTGCCAAGGTAGTTGGCAAGACCAAGATTGAGGTCAACAAGGACGAGGTCGTAGTAAAGGGAATTGATAAGGAGAATGTCGGACAGACTATGGCCAACATAGAGCAGGCGACCAGAGTCAAGGGATTCGATATCAGGGTGTTCCAGGACGGAATATACCTGGTGGAGAAGAGGTGACCTCATGGCAGAAAATATGCTTAGAGTCAGGGCAAGGCAGAAGGCCAAGAAGCCCTCCTTCAACCGCCATGATTGCCAGAAGAAGAAGAGGCTATCTGTTAGCTGGAGAAAGCCTCGAGGCATTCACAACAAGATGAGGGATCAGATCGCGGCCAAGGGTGGCATAGTCAAGGCAGGCTATGGAAGTCCGAGAGCCGTTCGCGGGTTCCATCCCTCAGGATATAAAGAGGTCTTTGTAAAGTCCATCGCTGATCTCGATGGCGCAGAGGGCTGTGTACTGCGCATTGCGGCAGCTATTGGTGGAAGAAAGCGGGCAATTATCATTGCCAAGGCTGCAGAGATGAACCTGAGAGTCCTAAACCCAAGGGTAGTAACAGCAGCAGCAGAGCCTGAGGCTGAGGCCGCAGCAGAGCCCGAGGCAGAAGCTGGAGGCGAGTGAAATGGCTAATTTCTCCACACATAAGAGGCTGGCTGCAAGCGAGCTTGGCATAGGCGAGTCCAGGGTCTGGATCAATCCCGATCCAGAAGCTGCGACTGCCATTGCCGACGCCATAACCAGAGAGGACATCCGGGCCCAGATCGAGGCCGGAAACATCAAGGCCAAGCCCAAGAAGGGCAACAGCAGGTCCAGGTTCAGGTTGAGGGCAGCAAAGCGTGCCTATGGCCACTGCAAGGGTGCAGGCCACAGGAAAGGCGCCAAGGGCGCAAGGTCTCCCAGGAAAGAACAGTGGATGACAAAGATTCGGGCGCTGAGAAGAAGGCTCACCGAGCTTAAAGAGGGCGGCCAGATAGATGTCCGCACCTACCGCATGCTTTACAGAAAGTCTGCGGGCGGCGAGTACAGGTCCATATCGCACCTGAATACTTACATAAAGGCTAAAGGCCTTATAAAGGGTGAGTGACTTGGCTACAGGACCCCGATACAAGGTGCCCTTCAGAAGACGCAGAGAGGGCAAGACCAACTATCACGTGAGATACAAGCTCATATTGTCAAAGAAACCAAGAGTAGTGGTCAGGAAGAGCAATGGGAACATGCTCATGCAGCTGGTAGTGGCCAGGCAGGACGGAGATAAGACCCTTCTGACTGTCACCTCTAGAGAGCTGAAAGATTACGGGTTTGCCCATGCCACAGGCAATCTGCCAGCAGCATATCTGACAGGCCTCCTCTTTGGAAAGAAGATGCTGGCCATAGGCCAGAGTGAGGCTATAGCAGATATTGGCCTGCACGCCTCAACCAAGGGCGGCAGGATATATTCTGCAATCAAAGGCGTAGTGGATGCCGGAGTCACCGTGCCTCACAGCCCAGAGATATTCCCAGAGGACGAGAGAATCCGCGGCGAGCACATTAAGGATTACACGGGCGTTGATGTCGTGGCCTTGTTTGAAGCTGCCAAGGAAAAGATATTGAGGTGATAACGTGGTGTACCGCAAGGGCAAGAAACAGGATCAAGGCCGCAAGAAGGAGTACTATCAAGCGGAGTGGATCCCCAAAACCAGGCTTGGCAAGCTAGTATATGAGGGCCAGGTTACAACCTTTGAGGAGGCACTCGCGTCTGGCCTCCCCATCAAGGAGCCCGGCTTAATAGATGTACTTCTGCCGGGAATGGAAGATGAGGTTCTGGATATCAACATGGTTCAGAGGATGACCGACTCTGGACGCAGGGTCAAGTTCAGAACTACAGTCATAGTCGGAAATAAGGACGGATATATAGGTCTTGGCGAGGGCAAGGACGTTCAGGTCGGTCCCGCCATAAAGAAGGGCATAGACAACGCAAAGCTTAACATCTTAAAGATTAACAGAGGGTGTGGCAGCTGGGAGTGCGGATGCGGCCAGCCCCATACAGTGCCCTTTGAGGTCCTTGGAAAATCAGGAAGCGTGCGCGTATTCCTCATACCAGCACCAAGGGGTCTGGGGCTCGCAGCAGGCGACAAGTCTCGCAGAGTCATGGAGATGGCAGGCATCAGGGATGTCTGGACCAGGACTGAAGGGTCCACCAGAACTACACTGAACTTCGCCAAGGCAACCTATGATGCCCTCCTGAGCACAATCACGGTGAGGTCCTGAAGATGTATGCAATAGTGCGCATCAGGGGCGGCGTCAACACGAGGCCCGAGATCAAGGACACCCTGGATATGCTGCGCATAAACAGAGTCAATCATTGCGTAGTGCTCAAGGAAGACCCTCACTACAGGGGCATGATCCAGGTGGTCAAGGACTATGTTGCCTGGGGGACGGTAGGCGATGAGACCCTGGCCATGCTTCTTGAGAAGCGGGGGAGGCTCAGCGGCAATAGGCGTCTTTCCGACCAGTACGTAAAAGAGAACTCCTCATATGGCTCAATAAAGGAGTTCGCCAAGGCAGTGGATGCAGGCAACGCGAGCTTAAAGGATCTGGGCATAAAGCCGGTCTTCAGGCTCCATCCTCCTAGAAAGGGGTTCAAGTCCACAAAGAAGACTGCTCAGCAGGGCGGAGTGCTCGGCTTCCACGAGGCCATTGAGGACGTCATATCCAAGATGAGGTAGAATCATGGTTAGACCAAAGACCAAGGAAAAGAGAGGGCATAGAACATACCACGGCAAGCACAAGAACGAGAGAGGCGGCGGCTCGAGGGGCGGCC